>Ga0208373_1003629_pt1 | contig 14897 bp, 14 predicted proteins | sample RifOxyC2_FD_184036 | JGI IMG/M metagenome (GOLD analysis project Ga0208373, IMG submission 184036) | Soil microbial communities from Rifle, Colorado - Rifle Oxygen_injection C2 (SPAdes) | ecosystem: Environmental > Terrestrial > Deep subsurface > Rock core/Sediment | place: Rifle, Colorado...
GAGAATCTTTTTGAAAAAGAATTTTTGCTCATCCAAAAAGATTTTGCTAAAATTTTAAATAAATCAGGAAATATAAAACTATTTATTGTAAGTGGTCAGTTGGTGAAAGATTTTTATTCACAAACGGATATTACTATAGTGGGGGATAGGTTGAAAGAAAAAAATATAGAAAAAATGATTTTGGAATTGGAAAAAATTAACGGCAAACCTTTGCGTTATACTATTTTTGGTACTAAAGAATTTTTATATCGTTTTCAAGTAAGAGATGCTTTTATTAAAGAAATTTTAACTCGTCCTAGAAATGTTTTAATAAATAAGGATGGATTTTTAGAAGAACTAATTTAAGGGCAACTAGCTCAACTGGTTACCTGCCGGCAGGCAGGGAGCGTTTCGTTTTTACTCCGTTAAATATTAAATAATATTGGACACTTAGCTCAGTGGTAGAGCGTTCCGTTCACATCGGAAAGGTCACAGGTTCGAGCCCTGTAGTGTCCACCGATTTAGTGGGACCACATTGAAGAGGCGCAGGCCCTCGTCTCGCCGAAGTGGACTACGACCACATAGGCGGATTCGAATCCAGCAACGCCCACCAATAAGGAACTCAAAGTATAAAAATTGTTTGTATAGAGGAGCTGTGTTAAAATGCAAATGTCTTAAATTTTGATAATATGGTCGACTTAAAATTAGTAGAATATGTCAAAACCTCTTTAGCGCAAGGCAAGCCAAAAGAGGATATATATAAAAAACTCTTAGAACAAGGGTGGACGATTGAAATTATCCAAGAAAGCTTCAACTCTCTTGTCGCTGAAGACAAAAAAGAGGATACATCAAAGAGAACGATTCGAATAATTGTTACTATCGGCGTAGTTTTGGTTGGTGCCGGTATTTTTTCGTTTATTGCAGCGAATTGGCAAGAAATGATGAAACCAATTAAAGTCGGTGTTATTTTGGTGTCAATGCTTGTTTCCTACGGTGCCGGTTGGCATCTAAAGGAAAAATATAATTTACCCAAAACTGGAGAAGCGCTTATTTTGCTCGGCGTCATAATTTATGGTGCGGGAATATTCTTAGTTGCTCAAATGTTTAACATTAGAGCAAATTGGCCGGATGGATTTATCTTGTGGATGATCGGCGCCGTCGTGATGGCTTTTGCTATTGAATTGTATCCTCTTTTTTATCTTGCAATTCCGCTTGGTGTTATTGCGTTGGTTGGTCATCCATTCGGTATTTTTACGAATTTTGGATATAATTCGTTTTTGCTGACTTCATCGTTCCTTCTTTTGGTTTCAACAGTTATAACTTTTGTTTCCGGATGGATTATACGCAAAAGGATACCACCAGAACTTAAAGAATTCTATTAATTATGTATATTTTCTACAACATTTTTTCATTTCTGTTTTGGCCCATATTAAGTATTGGCCTGATAATATTTTTTGTGAGACGTAAAAATAAGAAAGTGCATCCTTCCCAAAACAAGGAATGGTATTTGCAATTTGCTCTTTCTAAAGAGGATGCTGTAAGTCAGCTTTTTCTGCTTCTCTCTTTTTTCTTTTTCGGTGTTACGTTGCTCGCGTTCAATAATGATTTTAGTAGTCCATTATCATGGCGTATGATTATTTTTATTACATCGTTTTTGGGACTTATCGGCGCATATTATTTAAAAACAATTTATATTCTAGTTTTTAGTCTCGTGGGTTTGACAAGTTGGTGGGGTGCACAGGCTGCGCAATGGATAGATGGAAAGGATATTAAAGCGGCTGCTATTTTTACTGGTTTAGCCTTTCTTGCGTTACTTTTTTATTCACTTGGACATCTGCATGAAAAACAAATTAAATTCAAACGTTTCGCATTTGTGTATTTAATTCTTGGAATGATTGCTGTTACTGGAGCCTTATTTTTCTTCTCAACAAAGCCCGGAATCGGAATGATCGGAGAAATGACAAAAGGTGTATCGTTTTTCGGCTCATGGCAACTTGCTTCATCTTTGTTAATCTTTTTTGTCGCCGTAGTGGGCACAACGCTTTATGCTGTTGCACAAAAATTACTTTCTCTTTTTGAGCTTCTTGTCGTTTTTGCTTTAACTTGTTTGTTTGGCATCACCGCCTTGCTTCCTGAACAGGTTGTATTTATTCAAGCTTCTCGAATTTACGGTTTTTATTCCGGTGGCGGAGAACTTTCAAGTATTGGCGTTTTGTGGGCCTTGATTTATAACTTTGCCATCTTCTTTGAACTCCTGGGATTAATTTTTTCTGGATATATGCGTCGCGAAACCTGGCTTATTAATCTTGGTGCGTCGTTTCTATTTCTGCTTATTATTGTTAAATACTTTGATTGGTTCTTCACTTTTCTTGACAAGAGCTTTTTCTTTATAGGAGCCGGCATACTTCTATTTGTAGTTGGCTGGTTTATGGAAAGGGGTAGAAGATATATGATTTCAAATATTAAGGCCCAAACACAACAAATCTCGTAAAATAATATGTTTACAAAACAAACAAAATTTATCTTGGCGATAGCTCTACAGGTGATAGTTGTTTTTGCTATTATTATTTTCAAAGTATCCATTCTTGCCGGTGGGACCGACGTTCTACTTAGGATTACCCCTTTAGATCCACGAGATTTATTGCGAGGCGATTATGCTACTTTTCAGTATGATATTTCCAATATTAATTCATATTATGCAAATAACCAACAAATTAGAAACGGAGATGTGATTTATATCGTTTTGCGTCAGAACGGAAAATATTACGTGGTACAGAATATTCAAAAAATTAAGCCGATTGGAAATGAATTATTTATTAGGGGCAGAGTTGAGAGTGGCGGTTTAGGAAATCAGCCCGACTCATTTTTAGATCCACGTTTTGGCGGTTCTCGACTCCATGTTATTTATGGAATAGAGCAATATTTTATATCTGAAGGTGCTGGGAGAAATTTTAGTTTTTGGAACAAAGAGGCTGCTGCTCGAGTTGCTATTGATGATAATGGCAATGCGACGCTCAAACAGATTTATATAAACGACAAGCCTTGGCCATAAATAATTAAACCTTGCGTACTTTTTTACAATATTTTTTGCACTTATCTGTTGATAAGCAAGAAAGTTATGCACACTGAACAAATAAAGGACTAAAGTGGTAGTGGCGTTATGTGGATAAAGTGTTAAAAGTAAATCTCAAGTATCAAATACTAGTAAATTATTAAATTGTCAAACAACCAAAAAACGGCTTAAATAAGCCGTTTTTTGGTTGTTATTTGTTTATATTCGTTGGGCTTTTTTGTCATCTTCATCAAGCGTAGCCTTATTGCTATGGCGTATAAAGTGGTGTAAAATGGTAAGTAGATGGCAAGAAGTGGTAAAAAGTGTTAATAACTAATTCCTTTTGTTTATAACCAATAAATATCCCAGGTTTTATAAAGGTTTATAAATTATGCTTATCGGAGAATATTCACATACACTAGACGACAAAAAGCGACTGATGATGCCCGCCAAGATTAGAAAATCTTTAGGGGAGGGAATAGTTATCACCAAGGGATTAGATAGCTGTCTTTTTGTTTATCCACTTCCTGAATGGCAAAAATTAGCAGACAAGCTTTCAAAACTTCCTATCTCACAAGGAAATGCAAGAAGTTTTGCGCGTTTGATTTTAGCCGGAGCATCAGAAACAGAAATAGATTCTTTGGGAAGAATTTTAATCCCGGATTATTTGAGGGACTACGCTCATTTGAATAAAGAGATAGTAATAGTTGGCGTTTACAATCGTTTGGAAGTTTGGGATAAAAATTCTTGGGAAGAGTATAGAAAAAATTCTGAAAGTTCCGGAAACGATCTGGCTGAAAAATTAGGAGAATTAGGAATTTAAACCTGCCTGCCGGCAGGAATGTAAGAAATTAAAAAAATGGAAAAAATTCATGAAAGCGTTTTGGTGAAAGAAGTTTTACAATTTGCGAATCTAGGGGCTGATACAAAAGTTATAGATGCGACACTGGATGGGGGAGGGCATGCAGAAGAATTTTTAAAAATAATATCACCAGGCGGAAAATTACTGGCAGTAGAAAAAGATCCGGAAATGATAGAGATTGCAAAAAAAAGGTTAAGTAATTTTACAAATAATTTAAAAGTAGTACAGGGATCTTTCGGAGATATTAAAAGCATTGCTCAAGAAAATGAATTTTTATCTCCAGAAGTCATTTTTTTTGATTTGGGTGTATCGTCCTATCACTTTGACAAAAGCACAAGAGGATTTTCTCTTCGTCGCGATGAAGATCTAGATATGCGCTTGGATCCGAGGCAAACACTTACAGCTAAAGAAATTGTAAACCATTATTCGGCGGAAGATTTGGAAAGAATATTTAAAAATTTTGGCGAATTGAGATTGGCGCGCAAAATGGCATTTTTCATAATAGCGAGTCGCAAGAAGCGTGAAATTGTTACCACCAAACAGCTTACGGACGTGATAAGAAGCATTTCGCCGTTATTTAACAAGATAGGGTATATGGCTAAAGCGTTTCAGGCATTGAGAATTGCCGTTAATGGAGAGCTGGACGTTCTTTCGAAAGCCTTGCCCAAAGCTTTGGAAATTTTAGAAAAAAGAGGTCGAATTATAGTGATAAGCTTTCATTCGCTAGAAGACAGGATAGTAAAGAATTTCTTTAAAGGCGAGGCGGCTCTAGGTCATTTAAAAATTATTAATAAAAAGCCCATTACGTCAAGTAAAGATGAAGTAATAAAAAATAAAAGGTCGCGTAGCGCAAAATTAAGAGCGGGTATAAAAATTTAAATAAATACAAATAAAAAACATGTCCCCGTATACTAAAAATTTACAGACAAAAAGCCAGGGTTTAATAAGTGTATTAAATCTAGACAATATCAATGAGGCCAAGTTTTGGATGGTTTGCTTGATTGGTACTGTGTTGGTATTTGGAGTGTCATTTTTAATCATGGTTTCGCGTGTCACAGCGCTTGGCAGAGATGTTAATGTGATGAATAGCAGTCTAAAAGATTCTCAACAAAAATTGATTGTTTTGAGAATGGATTTGGCTAATAATCAAATTGATTATGCTTTGCGAGGTTTTGCGGACGATAATAAAATGATTGCCTCTAACAAATTTGAATATAACTCTCGAGCCAATGTGGCATTGGGCATGAATATATTGCCAAAATAAAGATTTGCCCATAATATTAATAACATATTTATTATATAAACATGCTAATATTTGGTGCTACTGTAAAATTTTCAGATAAGATAGAATTATGTCTAATAAAACTTATGACAAAACTATAGAATTTAGAACCCAGCTTTATTTTATTATTATTTTATTGGGAGCGATTCTAATTTTAGGTCGCTATTTTTATTTACAAATAATAAATCATCAAAAATTATTAGCTAGCGCAGACGCAGAACACACTTTTGATGAAGTGTTAAAGCCGCAACGTGGAGAAATCTTTATTAAAGATAAATTTGGAGAAAAATATGCTGTGGCCATCAACAAACAACTCTTTACTTTATATGCTATTCCAGCACAAATAAAAGATAAAAACTCCGCGGCTAAATTTTTAGCGGGTATTTTAAAAATTGACCAAGAAAAGCTTCTTGGCAAGCTAAATTCTAATTCAAAAGCATCTTATCAGGTAGCGAAAAATATAAGCGTTAAAACGAGGAATTTAATCTCAAGTCAAAAAATTAATGGTCTTTATGATGAAGAAAATGATGTGCGTGAATATCCTTTAAAAAATATTTTATCTCAAACTTTAGGATTTGTTGGTTTTGATGAAAATGATGACAGGGTGGGGCGTTATGGACTAGAAAAATATTACAATGATATTTTGGAAGGCAGGGAAGGAAAATTTGTTGGTGAAAAGACTAACGAAGGAGCATGGTTGCCTTTTGGTAAGCAAGAAATAAGCGCCGCACAAGATGGCGCTGATCTAACTTTGACAATTGATTATCCGGTGCAGATAAAATCGCAGCAGGTTTTGGAAGAAACGATGAAAAAGTGGAGTGCAGAAAGCGGAGTGATAATGGTGATGGATCCCAAAAATGGCAGAATTTTAGCTTTAGCTGGTATGCCAAATTATGATCCAAACAACTTCAGTCAAATAAAAGATTTCAGTTTGTTTTTAAATGGGGTCACACAGGTGGGCTTTGAGCCTGGATCTATATTCAAACCTTTTACAATGGCAATGGGATTAGATTTGGGACTTGTGACCACAAGCACCCAATATGAAGATACGGGCGCTTTGAAATTCGGAGGTTACACTATAAAGAATTTTGATGGTAAAGCACATGGTGTGCAAACTATGACAGGAGTTCTTGAAAAATCATTAAATACGGGCGCAGTTTTTGTGCAGCAAAAAGTGGGTATGGATAATTTTTTAAAGTATGTTTCTATATTTAAATTAAATGAAAAAACAGGAATTGATACCCTAGAAACCAATGGATCTTTTGCTAATCTTAATGATCGACGCGATATTAACTTTGCCACTGCATCTTTTGGACAGGGAGTGAGATTGACGCCAGTAGAGATTATCCGGGCTTTTAGTGCTATTGCAAATGGTGGTTTTTTGGTTCAACCGCACCTTTTGGACAGTATCACTCATCCCAGTGGCGCAGAAGAAAAAACCGTTTGGCCCAATCCCGTGAGGATACTCACACGATTTGGCAGCCATGCTTGTTAGTGTGGTTGAGCACGGATTTGATAAAGCTAAAATAGAAGGTTATTCTATAGCCGGAAAGACAGGCACGGCTCAGATACCAAATCCTGACGGCGGAGGATATCTGTCCGCAGATCAGACGATCCACTCCTTTGTTGGTTTTGCGCCCGCTTATGATCCAAAATTTTTAATTTTTATGAAGATAGTAAAGCCAAAGGGCATAAATTTTGCCTCCAATTCCTTAACTTCTTATTTTAGAGAATTAACGAATTTTATTTTACAATATATGCAAATTCCCCCGGACAGACCTATTGCGTCACCGTCTCCATCTCTAATAAATACAAATTTATAATTTTTGAAAAATAAAACATAATATTAATATATGTTGAGAAAAATTTTACAATGCATAACAAAATTTTTAGCTAGATTGGTTATTAAGAGATACCATCCTAAAGCGGTTGCCATTACGGGGAGCGTTGGCAAAACCAGTACCAAAGAAGCGATACGTGTAGTATTAGAATATGAATTTAAAGTAAGGAGCACTATTTTGAATCAAAATAACGAAATAGGCGTGCCACTTACCATATTAGGAGAACAAGGTGCTGGCAAAAATATTTTCGGGTGGATTATTATCTTTTTGAGGGCCATATTTTTAATATTAATAAAATCAAAAAATTATCCTCAAATTTTAATTTTAGAATGTGGAGTAGACAAGCCGGGCGATATGGATTATTTGCTTTCTATAGTAAAACCTCTGGTGGGAGTGGTAACTGCCATCGGAGAAATTCCTGTACACGTGGAATTCTTTTCAGGAGCTAAGGCTATTGCTAAAGAAAAATCAAAAATGATTTATGCACTGCCGGAAAATGGATTGGCAGTTTTGAATTTTGATGATGCGGTGGTCTCGGCCATGCAGGATATTACAGATGCAAAATGTGCTACCTATGGCTTTGGCCTTGGAGCAGATATTTTGGGGGATGAAGTATCAGTTTTACAAGATCCCGATAAAAATTTATTAGGCATGAACTTCAAGGTTCACGCTGGCGGAAGTTTTGTGCCGGTAAGAATTTTAGGATCTTTCGGCAAACCTCAGGCATATGCAATGCTTGCAGCTTTTGGTGTCGGAATTTTCATGGGGATGAATTTAGTAGAAATCTCCCAAGCTTTGCAAAAATATCAATCTTTGCCCGGCAGAACAAAAATTATTTCAGGCATAAAAAATTCTTTAATCATAGATGATACTTACAATGCTTCGCCGCTGTCAGTGCATGCGGCATTAGATTTTTTGCAAGGGATCAATGCGTCGCGTAGGATAGCTGTTTTAGGGGACATGTTAGAAATAGGTAAATATTCTGAAGAGGCTCACAAAGGCGTGGCGGATAAAGCTATAAAAGTAGCCGATTGGATACTGACAGTGGGTGATAGGGCCAAATTTATATACCAGGAAGCATTGGAAAATAATTTCTCTCCAGACAACTTAAAACATTTTGCGACCTCTAAAGAAGCTGGAGAATTTTTAGATAAAATAATTGAAGTTGGAGATGTTGTGCTCATTAAAGGTTCAAGGGCAATGAGAATGGAAAAGACGGTATATGAAATTATGGAACATCCCGAAGAGTCCAAAAAACTTTTAGTTAAAAACCCGTTATCTTAAGAGGTGTTAATTGTTAATTTTTCTAGACACAAAATATTTTTTGTGTTAATTTGGTGTTGTGGTTAATTGGGCGTTCTTTTAAAATAACCAAACATATTGACAAATTATCAATTATTATTTATAATTTAGATAGTATTTTTACAAGGGTGTCTCTCTTGGACAATGGTGCTCAAGAGGGGATAAATATCTTTGTCGAAAAAAGGAGGTGTCTGATGAAATGGACTTGGCCCAAGGTGGTCGCCCTTTTTGCTTTTTTGGCGTTTGTTTTGTGTGTGGTGCTTGTAGTTTTGGCTGGAATTTTTTATTTCGCCGATACAATCATCAAAACGCAGCCTTGCGTTAAATCTGCTCCAATTCCTCAGTCCATTCCTCAGGTGCAGATTTTTCACGAACGCGTTATCGAAAAACTAGTGCCCAAAACTCAAGCTGAGCCGCAGCAGCCGTCCACCCAAGTTTTTATGCAGCAACAGCAACAGGGTGGAAATGGTAACCAGAGTCAGCGGCAGGGAGACGAGGAGAGTCAACGGCAATATCAGCAACAGAAAAACGACGAGGCTACTGAGCAGTCACAATCTGAGCCTGAGGCGATTAACATTTTCCCGCCACCTTATAGTAATACTCCTCCTGGAGTCGTAAATGTTTTTCCTTCCTACCAAGGTCCAGGTTACATCTACGAGCAGTCACATCCCTATAGCCGCTGCTATCCTGGGAGAGGAAGATACAACTATGGCGGTGGTCCGTATTATCCGTATCACTTACCGGGTTATTATTTTGGAGAGCCTCGCTATTATCATCCTGATCGGCATGGTCCATCTCCACGCCTCAGGTCGTCCGGTGGTGGCCATAATAGGAATAATCCACACTATTCACGACCAGCGTCGCCGCCGCGGCCTCATTTTGCGCCAAATAACAATCATCGTGCCATGCCGCGACCTATGCCAAGAAGGGCACCTTCACAACAGCGACATAGGTAAGCCCAAACAAAGGGTCTCGATAAAAATCGGGACCTTTTTCATATTAATTTTTTTAATTTTAATATTATTCAGAAACTATTTATTATAATAATTATAATTTATATTATATAGAATAGAGAATCACTCAATGAAGAGCTGAATAAAACCTGGGCCTGGAAGTTAAAATGGCGGGGAAGGTGCGATATTTAGATATTAAGTATGTCGCACAACCTCAGTTTTGCGACGTTATATATTACAAATAAACAAAATAAAGTAAAAACGCTATAATTAAAACGCCGCCTATTTTAATTTAAAATGGACGGCGCTTTCATTTATAACAACTAATTTAACAAAACTTAAAAAATTATTTTATATTTACTTTGCGCTAGGACTTATATTTATTCCTATGCTAGGATTTAGATTTACCTCAACTTTTACATTTTTAGTAGTGCTCCAGAACCAGCTTTTAATAAGTTCCCAGATTGACACAAAGAGACCCTTCAAACTGTTCCAAATGGGCATTAAAGCGCCATTCCAGATGCCCTCTAGCAAAGGAGCTATTAGTTTGCCTATGGAAGTATTTTTAAACTTATTCCACATGTCTTTAAAGCTGAATAGGCCCAAAAAACTTAAAATTATCAACACAACGAGGATTATGATAAGAAAATGTAATATAAAGCCGTTTTTTTGCATATCTTTTGTTAATTAGTTTATTAATTTAATAACGTCGCACAATATATAACTATGTCTTTATTTTATTTATAAATAATCTAATGGATTAAGAGATCCGCCCATTGGCAAAAGGCCAAACCACTTAGAGCTTATTGAAAAAGTGCTAGTGGCATAAACTGTGAAATGTAAATGTGGGCCCGTTGCAAAACCTGTTTCTCCTACCCTTCCTATTATATCATTTTTTTTGATTGTTTGACCAGCAGTAACATTTATATAAGAAAAATGTCCATATAGTGTTGTGAGTCCATTATAATGTTTTATGGCTATCCATTGGCCATAAGCATAGCTGCTGTTTCCCGTGCCGACAACAACACCATCGTCAGCGGCTTTAACTGGAGTGCCCTCGGGAGCAGCTATATCAATGCCATTATGAAATTTATATGCATTATTAATAAATCCGGTTATAGAGGTGGGGCCATATTTTTGAGAAATGCGATATCCACTTAGTGGCCAAGCTAAAATTTCTGATTGAGCGCCGGGTACTGATCCAGGACTTATAAGTTGGCGCAATTTACTTTCTAAACTATAAATATCTTGCTGGATTTGCTCTTGTTGTTTTTTGGAGCTCTGCAAGAGCTCCTGATATTTCTTTTCCTGGTTTTGAGTTTGTGCCAGTAATTGATTCTTAGACTTTTTTGTATTATTCAAATCCTGATTTTGATACTCTAAGGTAGATTTATATTGATCTAGATTATCTTTTTTTTGAGAAAGTTCATTTTGGTTGTCTTCAAGAAATTTTTTCAAGTCTTCGATTTGTTTTATTTTATTTAAAGCCGCCTCTTGTAATTTTTGCACGGAAAATAAATCTTTAATGGCCGCAGTGAGTTGAGGATATTTAAAAAATCTTAAGATGATAGACTCTTGTTCGCTTTTGGATATTGCTAAAATTATATTAGATAAATAATCTCTATTTTTTAAAAGATCACCAGCCTTTTGATTTATTTGAAAATCCAACTTATTTATTTCAAGATTGGTCTTGTCTATTTCGGTATGAGTTAAGTTAATTTTAAGAATCAAAGCCTTTATTTTGCTGTTGAGTGTTGTTAATTGGCTTTTTAAAGTTTTTTCTTGTCCGGCGGTGTATTTAATACTGGTTTCATAACCTTGAATTTGTTGCTCCAATTGTCGAATTAATTTTTGCTTATCATCTATTTGTTGACGCAATTCACTCTCAGTGGCTGCGCCAGCTGGATAAATTTCTAAAATTAAAAAAAATCCAGCCAACGCCATTAAGACGAGTAAATTTTTGGCTGGATTTTTTTTATTCATATTTACTCTAATTTTTTGATAGCCAATTTTATTTTTTTCACGGTAGCTTCTTTGCCCAAAATATCTGCTATATCAAAAGGAGTCGGAGACATTTTTTGTCCCGAAAGGGCTACTCTCAGTGGCCAAAGTAACGTTCCGGCATCTTTCGAATCAAATTTCTTAGCCGCATTTTTAAATGCTAGCTCTAAATTTTCTTTGTTAAAATTTTCTGGATTGATTTCAGTTGCCAACTCCAACGAACATTCTAGGCTTTTTCTCAAATCCGTGTTTTGTGCGTTTTTCCAGCGAAGCATCTCGACATCATATTCTATGTCTTTAAATAAAAATAATGTCGTCTCCCCTATCTCGCTAAGCTTTTTAAGTCTGGGCTGTTCAAGTAGAGTCACTTTCTTGAGCCAGGCGAGATTGACAATTTTACCATTTTGTGTTGTGTAACTATCTTCGCTAGATTTTTTTATCAATTCTTTATTTTCTAAATATGGAAGAGTTTCTTTAAAAAATTCATCTGGTGGAACCTTTTTAATATATATAGAATTTATCCAATCTAACTTTTTAATATCAAATACAGCTCCGGACTTTTGGATTTTATTGATAGAGAATTTTTCTACAAGTTGCTCTTCACTCATTATTTCTTCATTGGTTCCAGGATTCCAGCCCAAAAGAGCGATAAAATTGATTATTGCTTCAGGAAGATAGCCCTCTTCTTTATATTCTTTTATGGACGTTGCTCCGTGGCGTTTGCTTAATTTAGATCTATCAGTTCCCAAAAGCAGTGGTAAATGACCATAGGATGGAATATTGAAATCCAATGCTTTTTGTATTGCAATTTGTTTTGGTGTGTTTGAAATATGATCCTCCCCTCTTATTACATGGGAAATTTTCATTAACTGGTCATCAATAACCACGGCAAAATTATACAGAGGCGTGTTTAAATTTTTAGCTATTGCAATATCTCCAATAAGTTTTGTATCAAACGATAACTTTCCTCGAATAATATCATTAAAAGATATTATTTCCTGAGGCGTCCTAAATCTAATAATATAAGAAGCCCCAGCCCTCAGGCGCTCTTCTATTTCTTTCGGAGGCAGATGAGCACATTTGCCGGAATATATCGGAGCTAGTCCCTGTGTCATCATGTCTGTTTTTTGCGCTTCTAATTCTTCCGATGTGCAAAAACAATAATAAGCCTTATTTTCATCTAGGAGCTTTTGGATATATTTTTTATAAATCTCCAATCTCTCACTTTGTCTATATGGTCCACATGTGCCATCAATTCCCACACCTTCGTCCCAGGTAATACCCAACCATTTTAAATAATCTAAAATATCTTTTTCGAATTTAATGTCCGATCTTTCTAGATCTGTGTCTTCTATGCGCAAAATAAAAGTTCCGCCATATTTTTTGGCGGTTAAATAATTAAAAAGTGCGGTTCGAGCCGTTCCAACATGCAAAGTTCCAGTTGGAGAAGGAGCGATTCTGACACGTAAATTTTCTGTATTTTCAAAAGGATTTTTAGTCGCAGACATATATTATTGATGTTTCAATTAAAAAGGCAAATGAGTTGTCTTATTAATTTATTCACTAAAATTACTTGTTATTTGTTCCCAATACAAGCTCACTTCTTTTTCATTAAGCATATCTTTGGTTAATTTTTTGAATAATTTTTCTGCCAGAGGTCTTTTTAAAAGCTGGTCCGGTCCTCCCGAGGGCCTACCGATTTGTTGCCACTTATAAATCAAATGCCTGGTTAAATCCATCGAGAATAAAATTAATGCAATATCATCAACAACATGTTCGTTTAGTTGTTCTAATTTTTTCTTAGAGTGTTCAATTTGAGTTTTTTTGTGTTCTACGGCGTTTGGATTTACTGTTAATTGAATTCCCAAATCTTTAATTTTGTCGCTAACTTCTACATCAACGCCCCTTTTCTGTTCTTTGTGGTGGATGATGAAGTCTATTTTTTGTTCAACGTCTTGAAAAACATTGGCCTCCTGCATTTGCAGCGGTAACCTTTGGTCGATGATTAATTTTTGTAAAAATCCTTTTACTAGATTTTCTGCAACAAATCCCATTCTTTCCTTACTGGTACCATCGGATCTTTCATATTCTACAACTCGATAGGCCTCCTTGCGGCTTTCGGGTATGATGTCGCCCTCAGATTCACTTTTAATTATTTGTAAATCTAGTAAATTCAGCAATTCTTTTTTGCTTCGTTCTAGAAAATATTTTTTGGCAAATGCGCGCGGAACGGAATTTTTGTCTATATGATAAAATATATCCCAATTCATATCAGAAAGTAGACTGCCAGATGTTGCGGCTTGTTCGTGTCTTTCATCGTCTTGATAAATAAAACTGTTTGTTTTTTCATCAAATTTTAATAGCCGTTCATCCTTTTGTTTCTCCACGGCACAATTCGGATCGTCTAGACACTGAAAATCTTGATGAAGTTTTTGCATTATACGTTGCTTTTCTTCTTGAATATTAAATATGCTTTGTTGCGTTTCGGTGTTTGTGTGTTGCTTTTTAGCGGCTTGCTCCAAATGCCAATCTAACACTTGTTCTAAGCGATTTATTTCTTCCGCAGAAGGCCCCTCTGTTTCCTCCAGGGCTTTTTGTTTTGCGATTTCGTTATAAGTTATTAGATCTTTTTCGAAGCTTTGTCTCATATTTTTTATTTTCCTAATTCTATTAATGCATCGGCAATAATTTCTGCGCTTTGCGGAACAAAAAAACTCGAAGATGCTTTAGACATACTCTGAAAAACCTTAGGATTTTTGATTATTCGATCAATATTTTCCATTAATAGATGATAAGTCAAATTTTGTTGCTCTAGTACTACAGCCGCTCCAGATGATGCGTAAGTATAAGCATTCTCTCTTTGATGATCAGAGGCAGAATCTGGCAAAGGAATGATAATAGACGGTTTTCCCAAAGATGCTATTTCAAATATGCTTCCGGCGCCGGCTCTACTCACTATTACGGAAGACGCCGCATAAGCGTTAGGCAGTTGTTCAGAATTTAAAAATGGAAACATATGATAAGACGCTCCGAGTTCTTGTGATATTTCCGCTTTTAATTCTTGCTGAAGTTCATTAAATTGATAGGCGCCAGTTTGATGAATTATTTCATATTTTTTCAATAAGTCTGGAAGGCCGGCAAAAATTAAATCATTTATCGCCTCCGCTCCTTGACTGCCTCCCATAACAAGTATTACGGGGTTTGTGACTACAGCGAAATTGAAAAGACGCTGGGCATTTTCTTTATTACCTTGTAATATTTTTTCGCGTATAGGATTTCCCACCACAGCAGTTTTTTTAGCAGGAAAATATTGAAGTGCTTGAGAAAAAGCCACACCTATTTTTTTAGAAAAAAACCGGCAAATTCTATTGCTCAAGCCCGGCACACTATCTGATTCATGAATGATGAGTGGAACGAAAAATAATTTAGAAATTAAACAAACAGACATCGCACCAAATCCTCCCTTAGAAAATGTTACGTCCGGCATAATACGAAATAATATCCAGAAAGTTTGAAAAAAACCTGCCAACGTTTTGAATGGATCTGTAAAATTTTTCCAGGAGAAATATCGGCGAATTTTTCCGGCTAAAATAAACCTGCAAAAAATACCATTTTGCTGGAACTC
>Ga0208373_1003632_pt1 | contig 14883 bp, 13 predicted proteins | sample RifOxyC2_FD_184036 | JGI IMG/M metagenome (GOLD analysis project Ga0208373, IMG submission 184036) | Soil microbial communities from Rifle, Colorado - Rifle Oxygen_injection C2 (SPAdes) | ecosystem: Environmental > Terrestrial > Deep subsurface > Rock core/Sediment | place: Rifle, Colorado...
TAATGCATCAACCGGATTTAACCGGGCCGCTTTTATCGCCGGGTAAATGCTGAATAATAAGCTGACGGCCACAGTCGCAATAATAATGATAATAATGGTCGGGTAACTTATTTCAGATGGTATTTTATCCAGGTAATAGATATCTGGCGGGAAGAGTTTCCAGCCGCTGTGTTTGTAGATGAAATCCTCCACATGACTCAGGTTGGTGGCCAGGGAATAACCGGCGATGACGCCGACTAAGCTGCCGACAAAAGAAATCAGGAATCCCTGCCAGAGAAACAGCCACATAATGCCGATGGGCCGGCCGCCCAAGGAGATGAGCACTCCGATATCCTTGGTCTTTTCCACCACCCGCATCGTCAGGAGCGCCAGGATGTTAAAGGCCGCGACAATGACGATAAAGAAAAGCAGGAAGGCATTGATGTTTTTCTCGGTGGCCACGGCCCGGAGGAGCGTCTGTTTTTCCTCTTCCCAGGTATTTATCTGGAATGCGCCGAGCGGCTTCAATGCTTTTTTGAGTTGCGCCCGGACCTGCTCGACATTGCGGTAATCCTTGAGGGAAATGCATATTTTGGTCACGCCGTTGGGAATGCCCAGGAAATCCTGGGCTGTCTTGAGCGAAACGTAAACATTGCCGTCATATTCAAACATGCCGGTGCTGAATCGTCCGATGACCTGAAAGTACTGATGGACAGGCTGAGCCAGCAGCGAATTTAATTTGAGGGAGGTCAGGGATATTGTTTTATCGAGCGACGAAAGCAAATGGCTGCCGGCGATGGCCGGTAACAGTCCGTTTTCGGTCTTTTCCGGGAAATCAAGAGGCGTACCCTGCGATAGGTATTTCTCATACTTATTGACTTGGGTTTCCATCCGCGGTTCGATGCCGATAATCTGGACGAAGTTTAAACCGCCGCCCAGGAGAGCGCCCCATTCTAGGCGCGGGGCATAGGCGACCACGCCATCAACCTTTTTGATTTCTTCCATTACCTTCTGGGCGTCGTCTATAAAGTAGCTGTCCTGGTTGGTGATGTTAAGGTGGGCCGAGGTGCCTTGGATGCGTTCCAGCATCTCGTGGGTGAATCCGCCCATGACCGAGGTGACCACGATAAGGGCCATCACTCCGACTGCGATGCCGCCGATAGCCAGGAATATTATCTTCCGGCTCAGAAGGTAGCGCCAAGCCAGGAATAACTTGTACATGAAATTAAGGTATAATATCCTTGTGGAAAGTAAAGAAAATGTGATGGTTAATAGATGGGTCGTGTCTTACGGCTCTTTGGTTTGCCTGCCGTCCGTAGAGGTATGGCGGGCACGGCCGCTTTATCGGGTATGCCGGTTAAGGATTAGCCGCAAATGCCTCCTGAGATGATAAGCTTCGGGCACAAAGATTATTCCTGGGGTTTGGCGCCTAATGCCAGTGTTATGCGCATTAAATAATGTTTGACATGCAGTGTGAATTTTACTATGTTAAATATTAAAGTATATAGATGCTATAGTTAAATTCATTCTTTGGATTACCATAAGATAGTTCCTGAATGTTGCCATCAGTAGCGCCAATGTTTATGAAACTCTGTGGTATATTGCGTCTGATTTTTAGATTGGGTTCGATATGAGAATTTTACTGATTGATGATAGCATGGTTATCAGGAGTATGCTGAGGGATACTTTATTAAAAGAGGGCTATGAAATCACGGAAACCTCCAACGGTCATGATGCGATTAAAGCTTTTAAGGAGCAGACGCATGATTTTGTTCTGAGCGATTATGAGATGCCTGATTTAACAGGAATGGAAACGGCCCGGGAGCTGAAGAAGATCCGTCCTGATGTGGGCATAATTTTATTTACGGCTAAATCGCCTCCAGTTGACGGCGCCGATCCGCTCCGGACAGAGACTGAAGAACTGGGCGTCCAGCTCTTCTATAAAAATGTGGGGTTGCCGAATTTAATGAAATCAATCAAGGAATCGATTGCTGCAAGAAAAATCACTTCTGCGCCCGTTGCTAAGCCGGCCGCTCCCGCGCAAATCACAGTGCTTATGGTAACGGATAGTCTCGCGCCGCTGGCCGAGGCGCGGATTCATTTGAGCGCTAAAGGAATTTCAGTCGCTTTGGCGTCAAATAGCCCAGCCATCAGTACCTGGATAAAGTCGAATAAGATATCTTTGATTGTGATGGATAACATGGTAAACAAGCAAAGCAGCTTTGTAATTCTGAAGGAAATAAGGGCGATGGATAAGAATATAAAAGTTATTATGACCGTAACGGCTCAGGAAGAGCAGTTGGCCGGTGCGGCTATGAAAATGGCCCAGCTTTCGTTAACTAATTTTATTGTCAAGCCATATGCTGCCGATAATCTTTATAAGATGATATCTGAGGTCTGTAAAAATGGCGCTAGGTAGCAATTTAGTTGAAAGGTTTGGTAAGAGCGAATAAATTAACAGGTGAGATGATGATTTAGTCTATTTCTGTTCTCAATACGGGCTGGATATTCGATGGTGCATTGATGCATATTTCCATTCGGCGCACTTCATTATGGTTGTCGTGAGAAATCCCATAAAAATTGATTGACAGAATAGCTAAAACGTTATATTGTCTGATTAGTAAAAAGGAGTTGACTGATATGGATTCTGTATCCGTTAGTAATGTTTCAGGTAAGCCCAAGAGCCGGGTGAGTTTCTGGCTGGCTGTTATATTCGGTATCGGGCTGGCTCTGAGCATCCTGCTGAATCTGATTCTTTTTATTATGGTCGCATCTAAATTTGCATCGCCGGGTGCTTTCCAGAATTTACAGGACCGGAGGTACCGTGAGCGGGTTGCGGGCGGGGATGTGGCGTCCGATAATAAGATTATTTTGCTTCCGATTAGCGGTGTGATTATGTCCGGCGGCGAGAGTTCCGGTTTCTGGGGCGCAGCAGCTGACCCGGTCCAGACCGTGCGGGATACGCTGAAAAATGCCGAAGCCGATAGAGCCGTAAAGGCGATAATTCTGGATATTAATAGCCCGGGTGGTGGAGTGACCGCCTCCGATAACATTCATCGTGAGCTCAAAAGATTCAAGGGCAAGCGGCCTGATGTAATCATTGTTTCCTATTTGGGCGAAGTGGCTGCTTCAGGCGGTTATTATGTGGCCATGCCGGGTAATCGGATTGTGGTGCATCCGACTTCGATTACCGGCAGTATCGGCGTGATTGCATCGATGCTCAACATGGAAGGTTTGTTCCAGAAAATAGGCCTGAGGTCGGAGGTTATTAAATCAGGCGATAAGAAGGATATTTTTTCCGGCACTCGGCCGATGACCAAAGAGGAACGCGCTATCATGCAGGCGATGATAGACGAGATGTATCAGCGATTCGTGGGTATTGTATCCGAGGGCCGGCCAAACCTGACTCGGTCAGAGATTCTCAAGCTGGCTGACGGGCGAATTTATACCGGCGAACAGGCCGTAAAAAACGGGCTGGCTGATGAGTTAGGTGATCGTGAGGACGCCTTTGGCGTGGCCAAAAAATTGGCTAAAATTACTGATGCCCGGCTGGTTCAGTATCATAAGCGCCATGATTTTTGGGAGATATTTGAATCTGCTTCTTCGTTACAACCGCGGGGCATTGAGGCTAATATAAAAAGTGTTCTTTTAGAGAGAAATACGCCGCAACTATTATACCTCTGGCAGATGGAGTAATGTGTTATTATGCTTAAATTAGGTGATATACTGGTTGAAGCTAAGTTGCTGACCACCGAACAGCTGAAAACCGCATTGGATTACCAGAAGAAGACCGGGTTGAAATTAGGCGAGGTGCTGGAAAAACTGGGGTTTGTTTCTGAGGATGAGATATTAGCTTGTCTGGCCAACCAGCAGAGTATGGAAATAGTCAATCTCAAGAATATCATTATTCCTAATGCTCTGGTCAAGAAGATACCATTGCAGTTAATTGAGAAATACAATATTATTCCCATAGGCATAAAGGGCGATACGTTAACTATTGCCACCAGCGACCCGACCGATTACGATGCCGTGGAGCAGGTGCAGTTATTAACCGACCTTAAGGTCGATATGGTTTTGTCCACGACCACAGAGATAAAAATTGCCATTCGGGATGTCTTTCAGCCGGCCCATCGGAAAGACAAGGAAAAGAGTGATATCCTGGATGAGTTGTCAGGCATCACTAAGAATAAGAAAAAGACGGTTAATCGTGATGAGATATTAAATCATCCATTGACCAGGTTGCTGATAGAGAAGAATATTATTACCGAGGACGAAATACTTAAAAAGATAGAAGAAAAATAAAACCCCTGCGCTGTAAAGTCCCGTAAGGGATGCGTTATGGATAATAAAATTGAGAGAAACTAACAACATTCGCGAAGGGGGCCGAAATCTGCTGGCGCCTTGGCGTCAGCAATTGGTCTCCACCTGAGCACAAATGGTTTCTCTTCTTAATGTCCGGACGGCAGAGGCGGGGGTTTTTAGTTGCTCTTGCGAACGTAGCCCCGCTGAGGCGGGATAAGGCATTCTATGTTACTTTGTTCCAAGAATGCCTAATGAGTTAGAGCAACTTATCCCGATGAGTCCTGTAGGGATGGCATCGGGAATCATTCCGCTACCTCACTACAATGTATAAAGTCGTGATTATCGGCACCGGCCAGGTCGGGCAGACATTGGGTCGCTTGTTAAATCATTCCGGTGGATATAAGGTCATCGGGGTCTGGGACAAGAAATTAAATAATGCCCGGGCCGGCGCAAGGTTTATAGGCCGAGGCGCCAGGATTTATCAGGATAAATCAGCGGCTGTTCAGCAGGCCGATATCATTTTTATTACTACTCCGGACAGCGTTATCCAGCAGGTTTGTGATGAGGTTTTTACCGGTACCAATGTATTTAGTAACAAGCTTGTCTTACATTGCAGCGGAAGCTTGCCCTCGTCAATCCTTAGGATTGCTAAGCGACACCAGAATGTCAATATTGCTTCACTGCACCCGTTACAAACATTTGCTGATAAATTGGAAACAGTCAGGAATTTCAAGGGAACTTATTGTATTTATGAGGGTCAGCGCAGGGCCTTGGCCAGAGTCAGGAATATCATCAGCGCTTTAGGCGGAAACCCTGTGGAAATTAAGGCAAAGGATAAAACGCTCTACCATATCGGTTGCGTATTTGCTTCCAATTATCTGGTTACCTTGATAAGGGCATCCCGGGAATTACTGAGGGGATGCGGGTTTAAGGATAAGGATATATTGCAGTCCATTCGGCCCTTAGTTAATTCAACTATTAAGAATATTATGACTCTCGGAGCGGATTCGGCGCTGACCGGCCCGATTGCCCGGGGCGATGTCCTGACGATTGAGAACCATATAAAAGCTATTAGGAAAAGCATGAAGTCATATCTGTCTTTATATCTGGAACTGGCCAGACATACGGTCAGGATTGCCCAGGATAAGAAGAGCATCAATAAATCGCAGGGTTTGCGGTTGGAGAAGAAATTGAGATGAATATTGTATTGGTCGGGTTCAGAGGCACGGGCAAGAGCAGCGTGGGAGAATTATTGGCCCGGGAAATTAAATGGAAGTTCGTCGATGCGGACCAATATATTGAGAAGCGATTCGGTTTTATGATTGCCGAGCTGTTTGAGAAGCAGGGTGAATCATTGTTTCGGATGCTGGAGTCTGACGTGATAAATGAGCTTTGCCGGTTGGATTCACATGTCATTGCGGCCGGCGGCGGGGCCGTTCTGAAATATAAAAACGTTAAGAATCTCAAACGTAACGGTATGGTTTTTCTTCTGGAGGCTGATTGCGACGTGATTTACCAGCGGATTATGAAGGACGACAAGGCCGGCAAAACTCGTCCGCGGCTGACTAAGAAAAACATGTATGATGAGATAAAATCACTGATGGAATCCCGGGTACCATATTATAAACAGGCGGCTGATCACACCATTGATACATCTAAATCTACTCCTAAAGATGTGGTCCATAAGATTTGTGAGATACTGAGGACGAAATCCATCATTCCGTATACGACTGATTAATATGGCGATTCAATCTTTAGTTTCGGGCTTCCCAGATGCCGGGCAATACCGTTCTATTAGAGACCGGGTTTCGTTCACCCCGAAGATTGTCTCGGCATTAAAATGCGCGGATCGGACGCGCGAGCCGGAACTGGAAAAGATAACCGAGAAATTTATCTATTATCTCTGGGCTGAGCAGCCGCTTAAAGGGTTGGCCTACCGAACGTCTGATAATAAGGAAATCAGGATAATCTCTGCCGGGCTGTGGAATTCCAGCCCGGGTCCTGATTTTACCGATGCCCAGCTCTATATTAACGGGCAATTATATAAGGGCGATGTCGAGATGCATCTCTATTCCTCGGACTGGTATCGCCATAAGCATCATCTGGATAATAAATACAATAATCTCGTGCTTCATGTGACGCTCTGGAATGATGAAGCCAGGCCTATCCGGCTGAATGATAAAAAAGAGGTTCCGGAATTGATACTCAGTTCGCTTTTAAGGGAAAGATTGGAGGAGGTTGATAAACTCCTGGAGCTGGATATTGCGCCCAAGCAGGGGGCTTATTTTACATCGGCCGGGCGGTGTTATCCTTATGTCAAACAAGCGCCGGTTCAGAAAACCATTTCATTCTTGCAAGGCGCGGGGGAATCAAGAATGCTCCGGAAGGTTGAGAATCTCCGGGCCCGGCTGGTCAAATCAGATAATGATTATGATGAAGTCCTGTATCAGGGCATAATGGGCGCGCTGGGTTACCGGAATAATCAACTCCCGTTCATGCAACTGGCTAAGACCCTTACGTATAAGAAAATCCGGCAAATCATCAAACAGTATCCAGCGGATAAAAGGCCGTTGGTTATCCAATCGTTATTGCTTAATACCGCCGGATTAGAGCCGGAGATTTTTGATGGTTTCACTGAACCGGTAAAGTATTATCTTAAATGCTTGAATGAGTTTGCCGGGTTATCAGATGGTTTGAAGAAAATAGGGTGGGATTGGCGGATACCTGGTGGCCGACCGGCTAATTCTCCCTATCGCCGGATGGCCGGGATGAGTTACCTCCTAACTAGAGAGCCGTCTCTATTTGCGGGGATAATTAAGATGATAACTAAGCAATCAGCAGATGTCAGAAAAGAGCTGATTCAATTACTCTCTGTCCCGGCTATTGGTTTCTGGTCAACGCGCAGCACCTTTGATAGCAAGTCGTTCACTAAAGAATATGCCTTGATTGGCAAGGAGCGGGCAGATGCGATTATCCTGAACGTGGTTATCCCTCTGGTATTTCTTTATTCTCAATCAGAGAAGAATAGCGGCTTGCCGGAGTCCGTGCTGAACCTCTATCGCTCATATCCTAAACTTATGGAGAATTATTATACCCGGTTTATGAAACAGCGGATTTTCAAGTCGGGCCCGAAACTTTATTCTGACACAGTCAAGACCGCCTCAACCCAGCAGGGTTTGATAGAAATATTCACTGACTTCTGCAAAAAGGGTTACGAGGGCTGCGAACACTGCGGGCTTCTGGAATGGCTTAAGAACCAATCTGTGTAATCTGTGGCTCTACTTGTATTTCTTCCATCTCCGGTGGAACCAAATCCATTGCTCCGGCGCGCGGCGGATTATCTTTTCTATTTCCGAGAGATATAGTTGGGCCAGTTGCTTGATATCTGCGTCCTTGTTGCCGGTTGGTTGGAATTGAATGGGTTCCTTAACGCTGATGGTATAGTGAATCTTGAATTCTGAATCCGAGCCGCTGTCATAGCGCACCCCATAAGGGATTATCGGAGCGCCGGCCTGCCCGTCCGTCAGGCGGGTCTTGAGATGCAGGTTGGCCGGACCCCACATGGCCGGCGCGGTTCGGCCGAAGAATTGGGCTTCAACGCCGTCTTCCCGGCCGGTCTGGTCTACCAGCATAATCACCGCTTCACCGCGATTCAGCGCCGCCTCGCAGTGCCTGATGGCGCCTTTAGTCGGGATGATATTAACTTTACAGCGGAGCCGGAACTGGTTCATCATTTTGTTTAAGTATGGATTGACGTATTGGAATGCCACCAGATTTATCGGATAGCCCTTTTTAGCTAATTCATTTATGCCGATTTCCCAGTTGCCCAGATGCCCGGAAACCAGGATTACCCCGCGGTTTCCTTTTAAGGCCTGGTCTATCACCTCGGTATTCTCGAAACTGATATGTTTCTTTTCCTTGAGATGGATAAATCGGTCCATGTAGAGCATGTGCACGAATGATAATCCGAAATACTCAAAGGTCCTCAGGGCTAACTGGTTTGCTTGGTCAGGGGTGGTCACTACCGGAGGGTTAGCCAGCCGGATATTTTCCGCGGTGATATTCCGGTATTTCCCGGCCAGGCCGTATCCGAATCGGACGAAGTTCCTGACCAGGCCGGTGGCAATATCATACGGCAGGGCGGTCATGAAGAAAATCACCCAGCGCATGATGATATACTCGCCTACGTAAATAATTGATTTCGGGGCCGGTATCCGGCGCCAACTTTGTAAATTCATAAGCTCTACTAATAACGAATATGCGAATTACGAATTCGTAATTAGAAGATTCGTAATTCGTAGTGTTTACTCTTTTTCTTGATTGATTCCAGAATATATGGTTACTTAATATACAATGATTGAATTAGATTTCAATAATATACTCTATAATGTTTTAGGCCCGTCGCACAGTATCGGCGAGCCGGAACTAAATAATGCCATTAAGGACAACGCCCGCATCTGCCGGGAAATCCAGGATGAGCGTAAGCAAGGCAGGCACGCATTTCTTGACCTGCCGTATCAGGATGTCGCCGGCATAATCTCATTCGCCCGAGCCAATGCCAAGAAATACGAGAATATCGTGGTTCTGGGTATCGGCGGCTCGGCATTAGGCGCCCGGACATTGCTTGAGGCGCTAAAGCCGCCGTTCTATAATCTTCTGTCTGCAAAACAACGTAAAGGATTCCCGCGGCTCTTTATCCTGGATAATATTGATTCAGCCGAGACCAAGGCGCTGTTACAGGTCATCAATCCCAAGAAGACGCTCTTCAATGTGGTCAGCAAGTCAGGCGAGACCACCGAGACCATTGCCTCTTTGCTGGTTACCTTGGGCGTATTAAAGAAGCAGGTGGGCAAAAACTATCGCAAGAACCTGGTGATTACCACAGACAAGGAAAAGGGGTTCCTCCGGCGGTTTGCGGATAAGGAAGGAGTTCAGTCCTTTGAAACACAGAAGGAAGTCCAGGGACGTTATGCGGTCTTGAGTTCGGTGGGATTATTACCGGCCGCGCTTATTGGCATTGATATCAGGAAATTATTAAAGGGCGCTGCGGCTGTCGATAATATGGTTAAGACATCCGGACCGCAAATCAATCCGGCTTATATCTCGGCATTGGTGAATTTTATCTATGACCGCGAGAAGAGCAAGAATATCCTGGTGGTGATGCCGTATTCGGCACAACTCAAGGCCTTTGCCGAGTGGTTCAGGCAAATCTATCCGGAAAGCTTGGCTAAGCGCTATGACTGGGATAATAAAGAGGTTTATGTTGGCCCGACCGTGATGAATGCCCTGGGCGCGACTGACCAGCATTCCCAGATTCAGTTATACAACGAAGGCCCGAATAATAAGTTGATTGTTTTCGTTGAGGTGGAGACAACCAAGGATAAACTCATTATGCCGAAACTGGATGATGAGAGCAGCTCGTTCCTGGCCGGCCGGTCCTTGCACGAATTGATGCTGATTGAAAAGAAAGCCACCGCCTATGCCCTGGTCCAGTCTCGGCGACCTAATTATACTATCCGTTTGAAGGAAATCTCCGAGGAGAGCATCGGCGCTTTATTATATTTCTTCCAATTGGTTACTGCCTATGCCGGTAAGCTCTATAAGGTTAATCCGTATAATCAGCCGGGAGTTGAAGCCGGCAAACGCGCCACATTCGGTCTGATGGGTAAAAAAGGATATGAAAAAGAGGTCGCGGATATTACCAACGCCATAAGCAAAGATAAGCGCTGGATAATAAAGATATAACATCAGCGTAGAGCGTTGAGCACATTCGCTAAGTTTATAGTGAGAGAATCGAATCTGCTCAGTGTAAACTCCGAGCGTAAGACGCATGACCTGCCTGCCGGTAGGCAGGCGAGAAAGATGAATTTATGAAGCGAGTTGTTATTACCCACGCCAAGCGGACACCTATCGGTAAATTCCTGGGCGCATTTGCCAATACCACAGCCGTTGACTTGGGCGTTACGGCCGTAAAAGGGGTGCTGGCCGAATCCAAACTCGACCCGAAATTAGTTGAAGAGGTTATTATCGGCAATGCCCGCCAGGCCGGGAATAAACCCAATCCGGGCCGGCAGGTGGCTTATTTCTCTGGTATACCGCAGGAAACACCGGCATATACGGTCAATAAGGCCTGCGGTTCGGGCTTGAAGGCAATCATCCTGGCTTACCAGTCAATAATGCTGGGCGACACCGAGATTATCGTAGCCGGCGGCACGGAAAATATGTCCCGGGTGCCGTTTATGCTGGAAAAGGCCAGGGATGGATATCGGCTGGGTAATTCCAAATTGATAGACGGTATGTATCATGACGGACTGCTCTGTCCGCTCTCAAATCTGATAATGGGGGTGACCGCCGAGAATCTGGTTGATAAATATAAAATCTCACGCGAGGAGCAGGACCAATTCGCGCTTAATAGCCAGCATAAGTGCGAACAGGCCCGTAAGGCAAATAAGTTCAAGGAAGAGCTCGTGCCGGTAATGATAAAAGAAAAGGGTAAGATGGTTGAATTTTATACCGATGAAAACGCCAGAGACGGCGTGAAAATAGAATCGCTGGCAAAATTAGAGCCGGTATTCAAAAAGGGCGGTTCGGTGCATCCCGGCAATGCCTGTGGGATTGCGGACAGCGCGGCGGCGGTTCTGGTCATGTCCGAAGACAAGGCAAAAGAATTGGGCTATAAGCCGATGGCATATATTACCGGTTATGCCACAGCCGGGGTTGACCCGGCATATATGGGCATTGCGCCGGTGCCGGCGATTCGCAAACTGGAGCAGAAGACCGGACAGAAACTGGCTGACTTTGATTTGATAGAACTCAACGAGGCATTTGCCGCACAGGTGATTGCCGATGACCGCGAACTGCATCTGGATATGAGCAAGGTCAATGTCAATGGCGGCTCTATTGCCTTGGGGCATCCGATTGGCTCAACCGGCTGCCGGATTGTGGTCACGCTCCTGCACGAGATGCAAAAGCGTAATGCCCAAAAGGGTCTGGCTTCGCTCTGTATGTCCGGCGGAATGGGCATGGCCGTGAGTTTCTCGGCGAAGTAAACGGATAAGCGCTTGTCTGCCGTAGGCCGGGATGAAGTCATGCCGAATGCAGATTCGTTTCTGGCGGATAATCTATCAGATTTGACCTCGTTCAAGGAACTCGGCCAGAAGGAAATGACTGGTCCCGCATAAAAGGAGAACATTAGATGTTTAGACTAAATTGTAACTATATCGGCAAGGGGTTGAGAATAGCGTGTTTATTATTGCTGGCCGGGTTTCTATTTTGTTTATCGGTTCAGTGTTCTACCGGAACTGTTGATTTAAGGGGTGATGTCAGCCGTCTCAATGAGGTTGCCGCGCCTAGTGAGCGTATTGTATTTTTGGGCGATAGTATTACTGAGCAAAGACTATATACCCGTTATGTGATGGATTTTTTTACGCTTCGTTATCCCGGCATTCCGGTAAGTTTCCGCAATGCGGGTTGGGGTGGTGATACGGCGCCGGGAGGGCTGCAGCGCCTGCAACGCGATGTGTTAAGCCAGAACCCGACTATAGTCACGATATGTTTCGGTATGAACGACGGCCGGTACAGAGAATTCGACCAGGGTTTGTATGACACCTATATGATGGGAATGAAAGGGCTGGTGGCTGAGTTAAAAAAAGCAAAGGTGCAGGTGGTGTTATTGACGGCCGGGTGCGTGGATTACCGTCAAAACTTTGACCGCACAATATATAATAAAACACTGGATAGATATGGGCAGGGGGTAATGGAGTTGGCGGCAGCGGAGAATCTTCCTTGTTATAATTTACACCGGCTGATGTTTGATATCCAATCAAGGGTTAAGGCGGAGAATCCGAATGCGACTATGATTCCTGATGGGATACACCCTGCGCCGGCCGGACACGTTATTATGGCGTATGCGTTATTGAAAGCGTTAGGTTGTAAAGACCAGGCGTCCGGCCTGGAAATTGATGCGCAATCCGGCAACTATCGGGCGGACCGCTGCATAATTAAAGATATGAAGGCGGAAGGTGATAAAATCAGTTTTGTCCGCACCGATGCCGCCCTGCCGTTATATTTAGATAAAGTGGCAAAGGTCATCCTGGAATATTTCCCTTTTGAAGAGGAACTTAACCAGTATCCTCTTAAAGTTATGGGTCTGCGGTCCGGGCGCTGGAAAATCACAGCGCAGGGAATTGAGGTCGGGGCCTTTAGTAGCGATGAATTATCTAAAGGCGTGAATTTAGCATCTGCCGCCGGTCCCTGGCAAACGATGGGTGAAGCGGTAAACAAACTTTCTATGGAACAGGAAAACCTGTATTTTACGAAATGGCGTAATATAGAAATGTTAGCAGTGCCTCCGGCAGTAAAACCCGAGCTGGATGCCCTGGCAAAGAAGATGGATGTTTTGCTTAATGAGGCGGAGTTGAACCGCATCAAGGCAACGGATAACCGCACCTGGAACTGGACCATCGAACGGGTCAATGATGAATCGCCTGCTCAAAGATAAAAAAGGCAGAACGTGTTGTCGTGGGACTGTCGTGGAGCAGTTCCTCATTCGGCAACCGGATGCCGGATTGTGGTCACGCTCCTGCACGAGATGTCCCGCCGAGGCGGGATCCAAAAGGGCCTGGCCTCGCTCTGTTAGAGCCAGTTAGCGACAAAGGAATATTAGTGGCTCTTATCCCGACAGTATTCGTCGGGGTTAAGCCAGTTAGACCTATTGTCGTTACGACCGCAGGGAGTCCCGTCAGGGACTGACTCTTAGACCCGCCTCAGGCGGGTAATGGCGAAGTAGTTTTGGCCACTGGCGCCGAAGCGCCAAAAGAGCACAAAGATAAAACACTTGATTAGGAAGGTAATGAATTTCGGCAGGATAGAAGAGACCGAATCCATTTCGTTGTCTAAACTGAAGGATAAAGAGAAATAAAAGTGAAAGGATTTATAAATGGATGTAAATGAAGAAATAGTAAAACAGTGGCTGCACCTTTGCAAAAACCAGTTTACCATTGATGATATAAGATTTAAAGTCCGCGGCTCCAAGGGCGGAAGTAATTATAGTAATATAGATTTATTTGCTGCGGATACCAAAGGCAATTATTACGACTATGAAATCAAGTGGAGATCTGTTTATTCAATAGGCGCCACCGACAAAGAGACGATAAACGGCCTGATAGGCCAGATGACGCGCAAAGAGCGTGTGGCAAAAATCAAGGAGATTATCGGGAGTGGATCATACAAGAAATTATTTATCACAACGCATCAGATGTTTGGAAAAAGAAAAGAGAAAAGAGAAGGGTTTGTAAGAGCCTTTAAAGCTAATGATATAGGTGTACTCTTTTTCGAAGACATTATTGACGAGTTGGTGGCCGCTGTAAATACCAGCGGGCGCTATGACTCTCAGGTGTTGCAGACTATCAGGATGTTGAAGTATTTTAACTTGTTGAAATAAGCCGGAAGGCGGATGATACAGCGCGGTGTGTCACCGGAATTATGGAAAGGAGATAGTATGATGGAGAAAAAGCAAATTATAATTAAGGTAAAAAAGAATCTGGATGAGATAGCAAGAAAAATAACAGACACAGATATTAAGAAAGTGTTAGCCGAATATAACAATGTAAAGAAAATGGCTAATAAATTACCGGGTCTGATTAAGGGCGTAAAAGAAGACACCTTGATATTACTTGGAATGGTCAAGGACTATTGGAGTGGAAAATATAGAAATGTGTCCTGGTATACAATCGCAATATCAGTGGCAGCGTTACTATATTTGATAAGTCCTATAGATGTAATTCCTGATTGGATTTTTGCTGTTGGTTTAGTTGATGATGCTATGCTCATCAAGTTGGCGTTGGATGCGATAGAAAAAGATTACAAAAAATACAAAAAATGGAAAAAGGCCCAACAATAACATAGTCGTAATAAGTTAGAGGATGCTTTAGGTGATGTACAAAGAATACAACTTTAATAAACCGGCGGAAGATGTTTACCGGAACCTTAAATCTGTCATAACAGGGAGTAAAGAAGCGCCGGCCGAACTGAAAGATAACCTTAAGTGGGACGATGCTGTTAAATCGGCATCAATAAATTACAGCGGCGTAAAAGGCGGGTTTGAAATAACAGGATTAAACCCCTGTTTACTTAAAATAAAGATGGCAATCGGATTGCCTGCTTCCATGTTTATTAAAGAGTCGAAAATAGCTGAAAATATTGAGCAGCTTTGCTCTCAATTGTAAGAGGAATTTTTCTCGTGTGACAGTCCCGTCCCTACGTAAATCTCCAGCCGGAATAGAGACCTCTCCAACAGGTTCAGAGACATCTCCAGCCGGAATAGAGACATCTCCAATCGGTTCGGAGACATCTCCAAGCGAGATAGGGACGTCTCCAACTGAGATGGGGACACCCTCTTAAAGTAATGGGAATCGTGTTTGCGGAACTTACTAATTGGGACAGTCCCCACCTCGGGAAAAACAGCCCTTTATACCTCCTATACCCTGACCACACATACCTATGCCCAGCACCCCTATACGCCCCCTGGGGCTTACCATATACCTATGCCCAGCATGGGGTGTAGGTATGCCCGGCATGGGGTGTAGGTATGCCCAGCATGGG
>Ga0208373_1003634_pt1 | contig 14880 bp, 14 predicted proteins | sample RifOxyC2_FD_184036 | JGI IMG/M metagenome (GOLD analysis project Ga0208373, IMG submission 184036) | Soil microbial communities from Rifle, Colorado - Rifle Oxygen_injection C2 (SPAdes) | ecosystem: Environmental > Terrestrial > Deep subsurface > Rock core/Sediment | place: Rifle, Colorado...
TCAAACACTACTCAATAGCAATCTTGCTGTTCGATCAAAACTCGTCCTTTTTATCAATTTTGAACATATTTTTTCTGTAGTCCAAATCATAAGCAAGAGCACGGTATTTTTCTGCAAGAGGAATACCCGAATCTTCGCCGTCATAAACCTTTGTCCATGTGCCTGTTGATGATTCTGGCTTACGCCACCGCTTTCGGCCTGGAATCAAACGCCGAGGGCATTAATTTCGTGATTAACGAAGCTTTAATGATCGGCCAGGCCGTTGCCCCTTTGGTCGGACTGTTATTTTTAATCATGGTGGCGGTGATGCTGTTTCAGACCCAGCTGGGCGTTTTGGATTCAACCTCCCGGATTATGGCGGAAAATCTGGCCTTAAAAAAGATAGAGCGGTCCGGTCGGAACAAAATCAATCTTTCCGGCATCTATTTCGTTTTTCTGTGGGCGCAAATTGCTTTCGGCATTATTTTATTCTCCTTCAATGTTTATGAGCCCAAAACCCTGATTGTTTTAGGGGCGGTCATCAACGCTTTCGCCATGTTTATCCATATCGCCCTGGTTAATTTTTTAAACCGAAAAGTCCTGCCTGAAAAGTTTCAGCCCCCGCTATGGCGCAAGCTGGTTATTTTAACCGCTTTCTTGTTTTTCGGAGCCTTCAGCGTTTTAACCGTCTGGGATAAATTATTTTAATCTTTAAATATTATGACCGTTAAGAAAATTTTGAAATCAAAAAAAATTCAGGAGGAAAAAAAGAAAAAGGATAAATTAAAAATCTGGCTGGTAACGGTGGACATGGGCTACGGCCACCAGCGCGCTTCTTATCCTTTAAGGCATTTGGCTTATAAAGGCATCATTAACGCCAATAGTTATCCGGGTATCCCCCCCGCCGACAGGAAGATTTGGCTGAAGCAGAGGAAGTTTTATGAAGCGGTTTCCAGATTTACCAACGTGCCGGTTATCGGCCGGGCGGTGTTTGAGATTTTTGACAAGGTGCAGGAAATTCCCAAATTTTATCCCCAGCGCGATTTGTCCAGACCCAGCCTGCAGCTGCTCTCGGCCATTCATCTGATGAAACATAAAGATTGGGGCAAGCAGCTGATTGATAAACTGGCCAAAGACAAGCGGCAGTTGCCTTTAGTCACTCCTTTTTTCGCCGTGGCCATCATGGCCGAGGTTCATAATTATCCGGGCGAGATTTACTGCGTTATCTGCGATACCGACATCAGCCGCGCTTGGGTTTCGGCCACGCCCGAAGACAGCCGGATAAAATATTTCGCTCCCAACTCGCGGGTGGTTAAAAGATTGCAGGAATATGGCGTGGCTGAAGACCAAATATTTTTAACCGGTTTCCCTCTGCCGGACGAGAATTTGGGCTGCCCCAGCTTTAAGACGGTCAGGGACGACCTCAAACACCGTTTGTTGAATCTTGACCCGGAAGAGAAATACATCAGCAAATACAAGGATACTTTATTAAAGAGGCTGAAAATAAAGAGTTTTCCCAAGCATAGCAATCATAAGCTTACCCTGACTTTCGCGGTCGGCGGGGCCGGCGCGCAAAGGGAGCTGGGCGCCAAGATTATCAAAGGTTTGGCTAAAAAAATCAAGGAAGGCAAAATTAGACTTAATTTAATCGCTGGCATTCATCGGGAAGTCAATAAATTTTTTGTTAAAGCGGTTAAGGATTGCGGGCTTAATGAACGTTTGGGCAGAGGCATTGAGGTTTTATACGAAAAGGATAAACAGCAATACTTTAAAAAATTCAACCATCTGTTAAGAAAAACAGATTTATTATGGACCAAGCCCTCGGAACTGTCTTTTTACTGCGCCTTGGGCATTCCGATTATCATTGCCCCGCCCATTGGTTCGCAGGAGGAATTCAACATGCGCTGGCTGGTTAATTTGGGCGCCGGCGTTAAGCAGGAAGAAGTCAAATACGTGGCTGAATGGTTTGAAGATTCCATCAATACCGGCTGGTTCGCCGAGGCCGCGGCCCAGGGATTTTTGGAAGCGCCCAAGTTGGGCACTTACAATATAGAAAAGATTTTAGCCAAACAGGAACGCAAAGCCAAAATCTTTGAGACGGTTTCGCCTTATTTGTAAGGTTATAAGTTAACAACCTATGTGGTTTATCATCGCCGTTATCGCTTTCTTTTTACTGGCTCTGGCCGCGGTCATTGACAAGTTTTTGTTGTCCAAAACCAGAATCAATCCCACGGCCTTTGCTTTTTACATTGCCGTTTTGAGCGGCGCCGTCGTTTCCATCCTGATTTTATTTGAACCGGATTTCTTTTTTCCCAAAGACCAGCTGCCGGTAATCATCTTGGGCGGCTTTACTTTATTTTTCGGCCTTTATTTTATGTTTTTGGCTTTGGCCAAATCGGAAGTTTCCAAAGTCAATCCGCTGGTCGTAAGCTTTGCTCCGGTTTTCGTTTTTTTCTTTTCGTTTTTTTTGGGACTGGAGCCGCTTAGCCTCCAGAAAATAATCGGCGCTCTGCTGATTGTTATCGGCGGTTATTATCTCTCGCAGGTCGGCGCCGGGAGAGTCAGGATTAAATTCAGGATTTGGCTGTTGATTTTAATGGCCGCGCTGTTATTGGGCCTGGCCAACGTTTACAGCAAGCTGACTTACGACCAGCTGCCTTTTTTAAACGCTTTGATTTGGCTGCGCTGGTCCAGTCTGGCCGCCGCTTTGTTATTCGTAATTTTAGGCAACCAGTGGCGGGAGATTTCAGTTAAGTGTCCGGCCGATAACCGAAAAGCGTCTCCCTGGACCTTCTTTATTTTGGGCCAGCTGGCCGGGGGACTGGGCGTGATTGCCCAGCAACTGGCCATCAAGCTGGGCAACGTCATTCTGGTCACCGCTTTAAACGGCAGCCAGTTCTTTTTCGTGATTTTGCTGGTTTGGCTGTTGTCCAGACGCTCACCCGGAGTTTTAAAGGAAAGCGTGGGCGGAAAATCGTTGCCGGCCAAGCTGGGCTGGAGCACGGCGCTGTTTATCGGCATCGTTTTAATCCTGATTTAGGTTATGGTCATAAAATATTTTAAAAAACTGATTATCCTGATTGTCGTCCTGGTTTTGGCCTGGCTGGTTTTATGGTTATATCTGGCCGACTTCGGCAAAAGTCAGCCGGCGGAATTCGGCATAACTTTCAGCCGAAAGTATACCGATGAATTGGGGCTGGACTGGCGGGAAACTTTAACGGCTTTTCTGGACGATTTAAAAATCAGAAAATTCAGGCTGGTGGCTTATTGGGATTTGATTGAAAAAGACCGGGGCGTTTATGATTTTTCTTATCTGGACAAGCAGTTGGACGAAATCGCCAAGCGGGGAGGGGAGGTTATCATGACCATCGGCCATCGCGTGCCCAGATGGCCGGAGTGCCATTGGCCGAACTGGATGTATCAATATGGCCAAGAGGAAAGGGAAAAATACACCTTGGCCTTATTGGAAGCAACCGTTAACTATTTTAAAAATCGCGAGATTATAACCCAATGGCAGGTGGAGAACGAGCCTTTTCTGACTTTTTTCGGCAAGTGCCCCCGCCCGGACAAGGATTTTTATCAGCGGGAAATTGAGCTGGTCCGCTCTTTAGACAACCGTCCGGTGGTGGTGACCGAAAGCGGCGAATTAAGCACCTGGCTTAAGGGCGCCGGTCTGGGCGATGAGGTGGGCGTCAGCGTTTACCGGATTACCTGGAACAATTTAATCGGTTATTTTTATTATCCTTGGCCGCCGGCTTATTATCATCTGAAAAGCCGGTTGATCAAGCTGTTCACCGGTTTTGACAAGATTTTTGTTTCCGAATTGCAGATGGAGCCCTGGTTGCCCATGCCCATGCTCCTGACTTCGTTTGACGACCAGCGGAAATCAATGAACCCGGAAATCTTCAATAAAAACATCAGCTATATCAAGAGAACGGGTTTGTCGCCGGTTTATTTGTGGGGAGCGGAATGGTGGTATTGGCTGAAAAAGCAGGGCGATGACGGCATCTGGAACGAGGCCGGGAAAATCTGGCTTAATAATTAAGAGACGATTGTAAAATGAAAGACTCCAAAGTTTTTTTTGAAGCGGTGGCCGTTCTGGTCGGCACCATCATCGGCGCCGGCGTTTTGGGGATTCCTTACGTGGTTTATCAGTCCGGCTTTATCGGCGGGGCGATTTTAATGGCGCTGATTTCCGTGGCGGTCTTAATCATGAATTTGTATCTGGGCGAGATAGTCTTAAGCACCAGAACTGACCATCAGCTTACCGGCTATGCCGAAAAATATCTGGGTAAGACCGGCAAGTATTTTATGTTCGGTTCGGTGGTTTTCGGTTTTTACGGGGCGCTCTTGGCTTATTTAATCGGCGAGGGCCAGGCGCTGGCCGCTTTAACCGGCGGTAGCCCGCTGGTCTACAGTTTAATTTTTTTTGCGTTTGCCGCCCTGCTGGTTTTTATCGGCCTGACGGTTATTAAAAAAGCTGAATTTTTATTGACTTTGACCATTCTTTTTATCGTCATCGTGATTTTCTTCTGGGGGCTGGGTTATTTGGATTTTAATAATTTGGGCGAATTCAATCTGGCGAAGATTTTAATTCCTTACGGCGTGATTTTCTTTTCCGTCAGCGGAGCCTCGGCCATTCCGGAATTAAGGCGGGTGTTAAAGGGCAAGGAGCGGCTGGTCAAAAAAAGCATCGTGGTCGGCACGGCCATTCCCTTCGTAGTTTATGTGATTTTTACTTTTATCGTGGTGGGCGTGGCCGGCTTTAGGGTAACGGAGGTGGCGACCGTCGGCTTGGGGGAGGTAATGGGACGTTCCATGATAATTTTCGGAAATTTATTCGCCTTTTTTACCATGGCCACCAGCTTTTTAACCCTGGGCCTGGCTCTTAAAAATACTTATCATTTTGATTTTAAGTTAAAGCATGGATTGTCCTGGTTTTTGACCGTAAGCTTGCCGCTGGTTATCTTTTTGGCCGGTTTGAACGATTTTGTCAAAGTCATGGGCACGGTCGGCGCCATCGGCGGCGGCCTGGAAGGCATTTTAATCGGTTTGATTTATTTGAAAGTCAAAAGCCAAAGAGAGCGCCGGCCCGAATACGAACTGCCCAAAAGCCCCTGGCTGGTTTTTCTCCTGTCTTTGATATTTGTCGGGGGGATAATTTACGCCATCTGGACGTTTTAATTGAGTTTTAGCGGATTGACATGTAAGCATTGACAAACGTCATTTTTGTGATATTATTTAGATAGTTATCTAAATATCTAAACAATTATCAATCATTTGATTTACTTATGAAAAAATTATTGAAAAAGAAGCTTTTTTGGGCAGTGGCCATAGTCGTTATTATAATTGCCGTTTTTGTTTTTAAAGGAGGGCGTCAAGCCCAGCCCGAATATTTGACGGCCGCGGTGGAACGGGGCAATCTGTTCCAGACCGTTTCGGCGACCGGCAAAGTTGAATCGGCTTCCGAAACCAACCTTAACTTCACCAACGGCGGCAAGCTGGCCAAACTTTACGTTAAGGCCGGAGAAAAAGTCATGGTCGGCCAGCTACTGGCCGAATTGACTTTGGGCCAGGCTTTAAGCAACGTTACCGCCGCCCGGGCCAATGTGACATCCGCCCAGGCCGATCTGGACAGCGTTAAAGCCGGTTCTTCCGACGAGGATATTTCCGTGTCCCGGGCCAAAGTGGCTTCGGCCGAAGCCGATTTAGCGGCCAAGAACGAAGCTTTGGTTCATGCCCAAAAAGAAAGGGAGCAAAACACGGCTTCTTTAAAGGAGCAGGCTTTAAACACGGCCGCGGAAAGTATTTTTGCCGTTAAGGATTCGCTGGAGGACGTTGATGAATTTATTAATAACAGCAGTTATGACACCGCTTTCGCCGTTTATAGCCCGTCATTGATTGTGGCCGAGAACGATTATGATTTTGCCCGTCTGCAGTTGAATATTTTAGAAGCGGATTTTAAAGCTTACGGCGCCGGCAGTTCAATTAGCCAGCTCATCAGCCTGTTAAATGAAACGGCTTTGGTTTTGGCTAAAATGGATGTTTCCTTAAACAGCGCTTTTAGCTTGCTGGGCAAGGTTTTGGCCACCGGCAGTTTAACCCAGACGATTATTGACGCCGCTAAAACCAGCATCGTTAGCGATCAGGCCAGCATTGCCGATAAAATTTCCGCGGTCCAGACGGCAAAATCAAATTTACAGACCGACGTCTTGGAATACGACAATGCGGTGGAGAGCGCCCAATCGGACGCGGCCAAAGCTTCGGCCGCTTTAGCCGTGGCCCAGGCCGAACTGGAATTAAAAAGCGCCGGGCCCAGGGATTGGCAACTGGCTTTGTATCAGGCCAAACTCTTGGCCGCCCAGGCCAATTTGCAGAAGGCCGTAGCCGAGCTGGAAGATTACCGCCTGAAAGCGCCGATTGACGGAATCATTTCCAAAATCAATTATGAAATCGGCGAATTCGTCGGCTCAACTAATCCGCTTATTACTTTAATCGGCGAAAGCAATCTGCAGATTGAAGTGGACGTGCCCGAATCGGACATCGCCAAAATCAGGGTCGGCGACGAAGCCGGCATTACCCTGGACGCCTTTGGCGACAATCTCACCTTTGACGGACACATCACTTTCGTTGACCCGGCCGAAACCGTCATCAACGACGTGGTTTATTATAAGGTCAAAACGACTTTTGACCATCAGGAAGAAGAGGTTAAATCAGGCATGACCGCCAACGTCATCGTCCAGACCGCTTTCAGGGAGAACGTTTTGTACGTTCCGGCCAGAGCGGTGCTTGAGAACGGCCGGAGAACGGTCAGGATTCTTAAAGACGGACAAATTGAAGAACGGGAAGTAACCACCGGTTTAAGAGGCGACGACGGTCTGATTGAAATAATCTCGGGCCTGGAGGCGGGGGAGACGGTGGTGACTTACGTTAAGAACGGTAAATGAGAATTAAGAATGATGAATGATGAATGATGAATTAATTAAAGTTAAAGATTTAAGAAAAGAATTCGTTAATGACGAGGTAGTCACTAAAGTTCTTTACGGTTTGGATTTGGAAATTAAAATGGGGGAGTTTGTCGCCATTATGGGCCCGTCCGGTTCCGGCAAGTCCACCCTGATGCACATTTTGGGTTTTTTGGACCGGCCCTCCAGCGGGCTTTACAGTTTTAAGGGCCAGGATTCTTCCCAGTTTAACGACGATCAACTGGCCCGAATCAGGAATAAAGAAGTCGGCTTTGTTTTTCAGTCGTTTTTTTTATTGCCCAAAACTTCGGTTTTGGACAACGTTAAGCTGCCTTTGATTTATAACGGCAGCCAAGACAAAGAGGCCGAGGCCAAAAAGGCCATCAGGGCGGTGGGTCTGGAACATCGTTTGGCTTATTTTTCCAACCAGCTCTCCGGCGGCGAAAAACAGCGGGTGGCGATTGCCCGGGCCCTGGTTAACGACCCCAGCATTATTTTCGCCGATGAGCCGACGGGCAATCTGGATTCCAAATCCGGCACCCAGGTGATGGAAATTTTGGAACGTCTTAACGACGAGGGACGGACCATCGTGCTGGTGACTCACGAGCAGGATACGGCCAAACACGCCGCCAGGATAATCAACATCCGGGACGGCTTAATCGTCAGCGATTACCTGGTTAACCAACGGCGTTCGGCCAAAGACGGCCAGTTAATGAAATAGCCATGAATTTTTCCACCATCGTTAAAATGTCTTTTGTAGGCCTGAAGGCGAACAAGGTTCGCAGTTTTTTGACCGTTTTGGGAATCATCATCGGCATTTCTTCGGTGATTATCATTATTTCGGTCGGGGCCGGCGCCCAGAGCCTGATTTTAAGCCAGATAGAAAAAGTCGGTTCCAATTTGGTCGGCATTCTGCCCGGCGCGGCCGATGACGAGGGTCCGCCGGCTTCGGTTTTCGGCATTCAGGTGACCACTTTAAATTACGAGGACGCCAAAGAGATCTTAAGACGGGTGCCGGAGGTGGCGGAGGCGGCCTCTTTTATCCAGGGGGTGGAAACCGTTTCCTGGCAGAACCAGAAAAAAGACGCTTTTTTTATGGGCACGACCGCCAACTATCCGGGCGTGGAAGATACCCAGGTGGCCAGCGGCCGTTTTTTTGACGAACTGGAAGAAAGGTCCACCGGCCGGGTGGTTGTCTTGGGCAGTAAAATAGCGGCGGAACTTTTCGGCGAAGTGGAGCCGCTTAATCAGACCGTTAAAATCAAGCGGGAGAGCTTTAAGGTTATCGGGGTGATGAAAGAAAGGGGCAAAGTGGCTTTTCAGGATCCGGATAATCAGGTTTTTATTCCTTTGACTTCGGCGCAAAATCTTTTGCTGGGCATCCATCACGTAAGCTTAATCAGGGCTAAAATTGACAATCAGGAAAACATGGCTTACGCCATTGAGCAGATTAAGCAGGTTTTGCGCGACCGTCATAATATCAGCGGTCCCGATGAAGACGATTTTTCCGTCCGCAGCCAGACCGAGGCGATTGAGTCTTTAACCACCATTACCGACGCTTTAAAATTTTTTCTGGCGGCCATGGCCGGCATTTCTTTGATTGTCGGCGGCATCGGCATTATGAACATCATGTACGTGAGCGTGACCGAAAGAATCAGGGAAATCGGCTTAAGAAAAGCCATGGGCGCCACCAACAGCAATGTTTTAAAGCAGTTTTTGGTTGAAGCCGTGGTCATTACCTTTTTAGGGGGCCTGGCCGGAATCATCATTGGCTTCGTTTTTTCTTTTCTGGTGGCGGCGGTGGCCGGCTACTTAGGCTACGCCTGGAAGTTTATCGTCAGTCCGTTTTCCATCATGCTGGGCTTTTCGGTCTCCGCGGCCATCGGCATCATCTTCGGTTATTGGCCGGCCCGGGAAGCGGCCAAACAAAATCCGATTGACGCTTTAAGATACGAATAACATGGATATCAAACACTCTTTAAAAATCGCCCTGGCGGCCCTGGCGGCCCGCAAACTAAGGTCCATTTTAACCATTACCGGCATTGTCATCGGCATTACCGCCGTGGTGATTGTTTTATCGGCCGGGGAAGCTTTTAAAGCTTTGGTTTATGAACAGATAGACAGCTGGGGTTCCGATACCATTGAGGTGGAAATAAAAGTTCCCAGCACCTCGCAGTCTTCGGCCGATAACGCCGGCGGCATGGCCTTGGGCATCAACATCACCACTTTAACCGAAGACGACGCCGCCGCTATTTTAAAACATCCCAACATCAGCTACGCCTATGCCGCGGTTTTGGGACAGGCCTTGGCGGTTTACGGCCATAGCCATGACAACGTCAATTTGTGGGGCGTTTCCGCTTCTTATTTGGACATAGATTCCGGCGAGATTGAGTTCGGCCGTTTTTTTAACGACGCCGAAGACCAGGCCCAGGCCAAAGTCATTGTTTTAGGCTCCGAACTTAAAGAAACGTTGTTCGGCGACTCGGACCCTTTGGGCAAATACGTTAAGCTCGGCCGGACCAATTATAAAGTTATCGGGGTGATGGAAGGGCGGGGAGAGATTATGTACATCAACATGGACGAGATGGCCTTCGTGCCACTACGGACTCTGCAAAAACAGATTATGGGCATTAATCACGTTTCTTTTATTTTGGCTAAGTTAAAAAATCCGGCTTTGGGCGAAGCCACCAAAGAAGATTTAACCCTGTTAATGAGAGACCGGCACGACATTACCGACCCCAATAAAGATGACTTTGCCGTGTCCACCATGGCAGAGGCCAAGGAAACTTTAAGCACGGTTTTGGGCGGCGTCACCTTATTGCTCATTGCCATTGCCGGCATTTCTTTGGTTGTCGGCGGCGTGGGCATTATGAATATCATGTACGTTTCGGTTTCCGAAAGAGTCAACGAAATCGGTTTGCGCAAAGCGGTCGGAGCCGGCAAGAAAAACATTTTACTCCAGTTTTTGACCGAAGCGGTTATTTTGACCTTTGCCGGAGGCGTCATCGGCATCGTTTTGGGGATTGTCTTTTCTTTTTTAATCTCCCGGATTGCCGCCAGCCAGGGTTTCCAGTGGCAGTTTATCGTCAAGCCGGAATCTTTTCTCTTGGCCGCCGGCGTTGCCATCGCCATCGGCATTATTTTTGGCCTGTATCCGGCCAAACGGGCCGCGGATCTGGATCCGATTGAAGCTTTAAGGTTTGAATAACTGAATAAGCATTGACACGCCCTTTAAAGATGATATACTGAATTTAGCACTCGGTTTACTTGAGTGCTAAATAATAAAGACGGCCATGAACGACCGAAAAAAGGCTTTACTTAGCCAAATTATCATTGAATACATAAAATCAGCCACGCCGGTCGGTTCCAAACTTTTGGAAAATAAATCCAGCCTGGGAGTTTCTTCGGCTACCATCAGAAACGAAATGGCCGAACTGGAAAAAGAAGGCTACATTATCCAGCCGCACACTTCGGCCGGACGCGTGCCCACGGAAAAAGGCTATAAATTTTTCTTGGCTAATTACGTTAAAGAAGGTAAAATCAGTTCTAAAGAGGAACAATCTTTGCGGCAGTCAATCACCCAGAGCCAAATCGCCGAAGAGACGGTCAAGGCTTTGGCCAAACGGCTGGTGGAACTATCCAACAATGCCGTGGTGGCCGCTTTTTCGCCCCATAACTTTTATTACACCGGCCTGTCCAGCCTGTTTAATCAGCCGGAATTCAAAAATTTCAATTTAATCCAGGACATCAGCCAGATTATAGACCAGTTGGACAACATTGTCGGCGGCATTTTTGACGACATAGACAAAACCACCGTTTTTATCGGTTCGGCCAATCCTTTCGGCGACGGCTGCAGCGTGATTTTAGGCAGATGGAAGTATAAGAAAATCAGCGGTTTGATGGGCATCCTGGGGCCGATGAGGATGGATTACGAAAAAAATTTAGGTTTAATAAATTTTATTACCAGTTTAAAATAGCATGTTTGTAAAAAATAAAGACCAGCAGGCTCCGGCCAAGGCTGATGCGCCGGAATTGGCGGAAAAATGCCGGGAGTATCTGGCCGGCTGGCAGCGGGCCAAGGCCGATTATGAAAATTTAAAAAAGGAAACCGACAGGAAATTCCGGGACTTGGCGGAATTCGTCACGGCCGATTTAATCATGGAGATTTTGCCGATTTACGATAATTTAAAACTGGCCCTGGCTCATTCGCCGGCCGGAGCTGGCGGCCAAGAGTGGCTGATAGGCGTAAGTCATATTAAAAAACAGTTTGAAGATTTGTTAAATAAATTTAAGATTAAAGAAATTGAGACGGTCGGTAGCCAGTTTAATCCGGTTTATCATGAGGCGGTAAGTTATGAAGACTCCGACAAACCCGAAGGTGAAATTTTAAAAGAGCTGAAAAGCGGTTATTTATTGGAAGAGAGGGTGATGCAGCCGGCCCGGGTGATTGTTTCCAAAAATAAACCCGCCGATTTGGCGGGGAAACCCGCCGATTTGGCGGGGGAAGCCGAGGCGGTGCCGGATAAATCAACTAATCAAGATAATAATAACGGAGACTCGGTTGCCTAAAGACACGGCCGAAGTTTCTGCGGAGGCATAAATTTATGACTTTAATAAGATGGACGCCATTTCCGGAACCTTTTAACGAGCTGGATAAATTTTTTGATTTTCCAGGGGTCCAGGGCGGCAATTTTGTTCCTTCTTTGGATATTTATCAGGATAATGAACGGGTGGTGGTGGAAGCTCCTTTGCCGGGCGTCAATCCCGAGGAAATCAACATTGCCATTGAAAATGACGTCTTGACTATTGAGGGCAAGAGCGAAAAGAACAGCGAAGTGGATGAGAAGGATTATTACCGCAAGGAAGTGCGCTACGGCATGTTTCATCGGAGCGTGGCTTTGCCGGTTTCGGTTGACGGGCAAAAAGCCAAGGCCGAATACGAGGATGGCCTGCTTAAAATCACCATTCCCAAAGAAGAAAAAGCCAAACCCAAAAGCGTTAAAGTGGAAATAAAGAAGAAGAATTAAGAATGATGTCCGCCTCGTGCCAAAGGCAGATAAGCCTATGGCTTAAAAGGCGGAAAATAATCCATCAAGCACATGATTAACAATCAACGGGGACAATTCAGCTTGAAATTGGTGCAGAAATGCCCGGTTTGCAATACCGATTACCACGAAGGCCGGGTGGATATTTTAGTTGAGGGCGATTTCGGCTTCTTGGCTTATTTAACCTGCGGGATTTGTTCTTCCAACATTTTGGTCAAGGTGATGACCATGTCGCACGGTTTGATCGGCAACGCCATTTTAACCGATTTGTCCGCCGCGGAAGTGATGCAGTTTGCCGCCACCGAAGATTTGGAGAGCAATAGCGTGCTGGAATTCCATCAGCTGATAAGCAAAGATAGTTCATTTATTGAAAAATTCAGATATAAAAATTAGCGCGTCATTTGCGCGCTATCCGCGAACCATCTGCGGGTAAAACGCCAATCGTTCGCCAATAACCCCCGCCTGCCATGCCTGGCACTGGCGGGCAGGCGCAGATAATTCGCAGATATTAATTTGCGTGTCATTCGCCATAAAATATAAATAATCCCCGCCAGAGGCGGGTCCGCCTATGGCGGAAAATAATCAAATAACCTATCAATATCTTATGTCAAAAATATTAGGAATTGATTTGGGCACCACCAACAGCGCCATAGCGGTGATGGAAGGCGGCCAGCCCAAAATTTTGGAAAACAAGGAAGGCAACCGGACCACGCCGTCCATGGTGGCCGTGTCCAAAAACGGCGAACGGCTGGCCGGCCAGCTGGCCAAGCGCCAGGCCGTCACCAATCCGGCCAACACCTTATTTTCCATCAAGCGCCTGATCGGGCGTCATTTTGACGATGCCGAAGTATCCGCCGACATCAAAACCATGCCTTATAAAATCGTTCAGGCCGGCACGGGCGTCAAGGTTAAAATGGGCGAGCGGGAATACACGCCGCAGGAAATCTCGGCCATGATTCTGCAGAAGCTGAAAGCCGACGCCGAGGCCAAGCTGGGCGAAAAGGTGGAAGAAGCGATTATTACCGTGCCCGCTTATTTTAACGATTCCCAGCGCCAGGCCACCAAGGATGCCGGCGAGATTGCCGGACTCAAGGTTAAAAGAATTATCAATGAGCCGACGGCCGCGGCTTTGGCTTACGGTTTTGACAAGAAGAAAAACCAGCAAATCGCGGTTTATGATTTGGGCGGCGGCACTTTTGACATTTCCATTTTGGACATTTCCGAAGATACGGTGGAAGTCAAATCCACCAACGGCGACACTCATTTAGGTGGCGACGATTTTGACCAGAAAATCATCAACTGGATTATCGCGGAATTCAAAAAAGACCAGGGTTTGGATTTGACCGGCGATGCCATGGCCATGCAGCGAATTAAGGAAGCGGCCGAAAAAGCCAAAATAGAACTGTCCACCTCCAGCGAAACGGAAATCAACCAGCCTTTTATCACCACCGATCAGTCCGGCCCCAAACATCTGGTGATGAAAATGACCCGGGCCAGGCTGGAAGAGCTGACCGGCGAGTTAGTGACTAAAACTTTTCAGGCGGTTGAGCAGGCCATGGCGGACTCCGGTTTTAAAAAAGAAGAGATTGACGAAGTGGTCCTGGTCGGCGGCATGACCAGAATGCCTCTGGTGCAAAGCCAGGTTGAAGCGTATTTCGGCAAAAAACCCAATATTTCGGTTAATCCGGACGAAGTGGTGGCTTTGGGGGCGGCGGTTCAGGCCGGCGTTTTGCAGGGCGACGTTAAGGACGTGCTGCTTTTAGACGTGACCCCGCTTACTTTGGGCATAGAGACTTTAGGCGGCGTCTCCACTCCGTTGATTGAAAAAAACACCACCATTCCCACTTCCAAATCGCAGATTTTTTCAACGGCCGCCGACAGCCAGACTGCGGTTGAAATTCACGTGCTGCAGGGCGAAAGGAATATGTCCCAGGATAACAAATCTTTGGGCAGATTTATTTTGTCCGGCATTCCGCCGGCTCCCCGAGGCGTGCCCCAGGTGGAAGTGACTTTTGATATTGACGCCAACGGCATTTTGAACGTCAAGGCCAAAGATAAGGCCACCGGCCAAGAGCAGTCCATTACCATCACCGCTTCTTCCGGCTTATCCAAAGAAGAGGTGAAAAAAATGAAACAGGAAGCGGAAGCGCACGCCGAGGAAGATAAAAAGAAAAAAGAACTGATTGAGGCGCGCAACAATGCCGACTCGGTCATCTATCAGTCGGAAAAACTGCTCAAGGAATCGGGCGATAAAGTTCCCGAAGACGTTAAAAAGGAAGTGGCCGAGAAAACGGAAGCCTTAAAGAGGGTCAAGGATACGGATGATGCCGAGGCGATTCAAAAAGCTTTGGCAGAAATGAACCAGACTGTCCAGAAAATCGGCCAGGCCATGTATGCTCAAGCGAATCAGGCGAACGCCCAGCCGGGCCAGACGGCCGAGGATAAAAAAGAAGGCCCGGTGGAAGCGGAGTATGAGGAAGTCCCTGAAGACAAAAAGGATGATAAAAAAGAGTAAGGATTGATGGGCAAAGATTATTATAAAATATTGGGCGTGGCTAAAAGCGCTCCGGCCGAGGAAATAAAAAAGGCTTTCCGGAAGAAAGCGCACGAATACCATCCGGACAAAGCCACCGGCAACGAGGAAAAATTCAAGGAAGTTTCCGAAGCTTACCATGTTTTAGGCAACCCGGAAAAAAGAAAACAGTACGACCAGTTCGGCACCACTTTTGAAGGCGCCGGCGGCTTCGGCAACGGGACCGGCTGGGCCGATTTCGTGCGCCAGGCCGGTTTTGGCAGTTCGGGCGGATTTTCCGGCGGCATTAACATTGATGATTTGGGCGATTTGTTCGGCGATTTTTTCGGCGGCGGTTTCGGCCAAAGTTCGGCCAGAA
>Ga0208373_1003636_pt1 | contig 14862 bp, 11 predicted proteins | sample RifOxyC2_FD_184036 | JGI IMG/M metagenome (GOLD analysis project Ga0208373, IMG submission 184036) | Soil microbial communities from Rifle, Colorado - Rifle Oxygen_injection C2 (SPAdes) | ecosystem: Environmental > Terrestrial > Deep subsurface > Rock core/Sediment | place: Rifle, Colorado...
GCGTGAAGGACGGAATAAGATGCTGTCCCCAAACTCTCGGGATTTAACTGCTGTAACGGATTAGATTATCTGTAATTACGCAGGTCTATGCAGGCCTCGTAGGTCTGTCGGTCTATTTTTATCCAGTCGGTATTGTTTATGCCTCTTTTGTTGTTTGATGTTGGACTTACCGGAAAAGCCGAGGCTATTTTAATCCAGCGCTCCTGCTCTTCTGATATCTTGCGAACCTCGTCAGCCACCTCGCTTAAATCCTGGTCCTGGCTGAAAATCAACGCCACATCGTATGATTTGTCGTGCGCCAGGCGGATAACATCTATCGCAATCCGGACATCCACACCTTTTTCCTGGCCTACCAGAATAGTGTGTGTTGTTCCATCCGGTAATTTAATCTTTTCATTGCGGTAGCGTAACGGCCTGGAGAAAATCTTTATGCCAACCTGCCCCATCGCGGCTAATTTCTTACTCCAGAAATTATGCCAGAAAGCATCATCGCTGATATCCGGCACGCCGGTATAAAACCGTATCTCGCCTACAACCCAGCCCTGCTTGGCGCAAATTACTTCAGCTAATCGTTTGATGTCGTAATTGGGATAGGTGCAACCAAATGCCGTCCGGGCGCAATGGTATAAGTTTTGTCCGTCAATGAATATGACGGCTTTCTTAGAAACCGATTCCTTAGCAGTCATTTTCAATACCGCCTTATAAAAAATAACCCCGTCTGAACCATTGCCGGAATCAAACGGGGAGTAAATGACGACTTAACTGATAATCTTTATATCTAATACTATCGGTATTGTCAATAGTTTTGTTTATATTTTTATTATTTATTCTTTCCTCTTGTTCCGGTGTAGGTTCTCCTTGATATGGAGATAATCCGGAGACGCGACCTAACTATCACCCTACCATTTTCACCCGGCTCAGGTAAGGTTTACCCCCACACCAATATATTGGTGTGAGGGTTTATCCGCTGGATTTCTCCGTGGTCACTTTGTGTTCTTTGTGCTCTTTGTGGTTAGTTCTTATCCGTGTTTATCTGTGTTCATCTGTGGTTAAATTTAGCCCCTCCACTTCGTTACGGGATAAGGGACACTAACTCCCCCGAATGTTTTCGGGGTCGAAGTGTCCCTAATACACCCCGCCCTTGCGCAGTTCCTCATCCGAAATGCCGAAATGGTGCGCCACCTCGTGCTGGACCGTATGAATAACGGCCTGCTTTATCTCTTCATCCGTCCGACACACCTGCTCTATGCTTTTCTGGAAGATGGTAATCTTGTCCGGCATGACCATGCCATACATATGGGTCCGCTCCAACAGCGGCACGCCTTCATACAATCCCAGGATTAAATCGTGGTCTCTCTGCCCACCCAGAGACCGGTGCGTGCGTTCAGTCGGTTTATCTTCTATGACCACGGCCAGGTTTTTTATCTTGCTTCTGAATTGCTCCGGCAGGTTGTCTATGGCGTCAATGACCAATTTCTCAAACTCGTCTCGTTTCATTGTAAATTAATAAATGCATTTGCCACAGAGAGTTACTTATTTTCCTTGGCCTTTTGGATTTCGCTGTCAAATACACCGAGATCTTTCAAGGCTAATTCGGCGGGAATGCGCACCCATTCATCCTTATCATTAAGCAGTTTTTTTATGTCCGGAATTGATTCCTTTGCATTACAATATCCCAATTGTGCTACAGCCCATATGCGAGTCTGTTGGTCTTTGTCCTGTAGTAGTTTAGTAAGCTCAGGTATTAACTCCTTAGCGCCGAGACTCTTTAATGCCAAAACTGCCGAGTTGCGAACATCACGTTCATCATCCTTTAATAATTTAATAAGCTCAGGTATTGTTTCTTTAGCGCCGAGCATCCCCAATGATTCAATAGCCAATACGCGAGCAAACATATTATTACTTTTTAATAACCTAGTAAACTCAGGTATTGCCGCTTTAGCCCCAAGACTGTGAAGCTTAATCGCAGCATTATAAATTACTTCTGGGTCTTTATCATAAAGCTGCCTGCGTAATGTTTTAATAGGACTATAATGCCACACATAAGCGCTAATCACAGCGCAGAGGATACCGATGATAATCAGAATAGTGCGATTCATAGGTCAATATATAGCAGGTCAAAATAAGATTGTCAAATAGAATCTGGGTTCCGTGTCAAGCACGGAATGACAAGCGAGGCAGGAATAAAATCTGTGTCCATCTGTGTTTATCTGTGGTTACAATTTTCTTGACTTTGTTTGTCCTACTGGTAATCTTATTCTTTTGCGAAAGGAATAAATATGAAACAATTATGCAATGTCGCACTTGAAGCCGCGCACAGCCGGGGCGCGACCTACGCTGATATCAGAATCATCGAGACCAAGAACGAGAATATCCAGACCCGGAACGGTCGGGTGGCTAATTTCGACCAGGCCGAGTCGCTGGGCGCGGGTATCCGGGTCATTGCCAACGGCGCCTGGGGATTCGCTTCCACTTCCAAAGTTAATAAAGAGGATATCGCCCGGACCGCGGCTATTGCCGTTGAAATCGCCCTGGCCTCGGCGATGCTCAAGAAGGACGATATCCAGCTGACCAAGGAAAAGACCTACGTGGATTTCTGGCAGACGCCATTTGTGATTGACCCGTTCGCGGTTAATAAGGATGAGAAGCTGGAACTGCTCTTCAAGATAGACGCCATCCTGCGCAAGGACAAGGCCATCCGCCAGGCATTTTGCGGAATGGGTTTTAAGAAGGAGCACCAGTACCTGGCCACCTCCGAAGGCAGTTTCATCGAACAGATTCTCCTGCGTTCCGGCGCGGGTTATTCGGTCACGGCCGTGGGCAACGGCGATAACCAGGTCCGGTCATTCCCGTCTTCATTCGGCGGGCAGTATTGCACCATGGGTTATGAACTGATAAATTCCCTGCATCTGGTGGACAACGCCGAGCGCATCCGCAAGGAGGCCGTGGCGCTGCTCAAGGCGCCGGTCTGCCCGTCCGGCAAGAAGGACCTGATTCTGGGCGGCTCGCAACTGGCGCTCCAGATTCACGAATCGACCGGGCATCCGACCGAACTGGACCGGGTGCTGGGCATGGAAGAGAGTTTCGCCGGCCGGAGCTTTTTGACCCAGGAAAAGTTCGGCAAGTTGAAATACGGTTCGGATATCGTCAATCTGGTGGCGGACGGCACAGTGCCGGGCGGATTGGCCACGGTCGGTTATGACGATGACGCGGTCCGGGCGCAACGCTGGCATCTGGTCCATAACGGCATCTTCTGCGGATACCAGACCACGCGCGAACTGGCCGGCAAGAACGCCGAGAACAAGAGCAATGGCTGCTGCCGGGCTGACGGGTTCTCACGCATCCCGATGACCCGGAACAATAATATCTCGCTGATGCCGGGCGCCTGGGAGCTGGATGACCTGATAAGAGACACCAAGGACGGCATCTATATGGATTTCAACAAGTCCTGGAGCATCGACCAGATGCGCCTGAATTTCCAGTTCGGCTGCGAAATCGGCTGGGAAATAAAGAACGGCAAAAAGACCCGGCTGGTCAAGCATCCGAATTACCAGGGCATCACGCCGGAATTCTGGAACTCCTGCGACGCCATCTGCAATGACAAGCACTGGGTCTTGTGGGGCGTGCCCAACTGCGGCAAAGGCGAGCCGATGCAGACGGCTGAGATGTCGCACGGCTGTTCACCGACCAGATTCAGGAATGTCAATGTCGGGGTGAGGTAGTTCGGGTAGATACAAGATACAGGATGCAAGATACGGGGAGAACTTCTAACCACAGATTTCACAGATTCCTCAGATTAAGAATTTGCAATAAAAACTATCCCCCTCCCTTGATGGGAGGGGTTAGGGGCGGGTGATTATTTTATTTCCCCTCACCCCTGCCCTCTCCCACAAGGGGAGAGGGAATAATTATCGTAATATCTTCAAAATAGATTTGCGCACAGTGCACAGATTTGAATTAATTTAATCTGTATCATCTGTGTCCATCTGTGGTTGCAATTACCTTTACCGGAACGCAGGCTTTATCCCCGAAGACATCGCACTTAATAGAATTCTTGCCGCTGGTCTTGGCCTGATACATCAGGTTATCGGCTAATTTAAGCATCTCATCGAGCGAACAGGGCATGGTATTGCAGGTGACCAGTCCGATGCTGAAGGTGGTATTGAACTTATTCTCTTTCATGGTTGACAACAGTCCGCGGTTGACCCGCTGGACAATCTCGCGCGCCTCGTCAGCCCCGCTGTCGGCAATGAGTATCACGAATTCATCGCCACCGTTGCGGGAGACCAAATCAGTCGGCCGGATATTCTTCCTGATGGCCTCAGCCGCCAAGCGCAACAGTTTATCGCCGGCGCTATGGCCGAAACTGTCGTTGATGGATTTGAAATCATCCACATCCAGGAATGCCACGCTGAGCGGTTTGCTTTCCAGATTGGCCCGAGCCATCATACTGGCGGCAATCTCGGTAAAGTCCAGATTGTTAGACACCCCGGTCAGGGTATCGGAGCGGGCCAATCGCCGCTCCTTGTGCAGGGACGTCTTCAGGGCTGAAAGGATATGCGTCACAATCAGGAACAACAATAACCGAACCCCCATATTCCAGTAAGGCACGGACGGGTGCCCGTAAGTTATATTTTCGGTCACATCGCCCAGTAACCAGACCGCTGAGCTGACGATAGACATGACAATACCGGCCCAGGTGCCGACAAACCAGGTAGCCAGATAAATCGGCAGGAGATAAAACGGCGCGAATATCATGCCCTGGACGGTTAGATAATCAGTCAGGCTGACTAAACCGATAATCAGCAATCCTAATATAAATACCAGCCATTTGGGCTGCCGGCCGACGAAATGCGTGCCTATCATAAAAACGTCTCCTAATTCATTACATTATAAAACCCCGGCTGATATATCAAGAAAATACCGCTCACGCAGAGTAACTCCTGCCACGAAGGCACTCTACGAACCCTGACCCTACGGACCCTGACGGGTCCTCAGGGCGAGGACCCGGAACGGGCAAAGACACCAAGGTGTCATTCTGAGTACCGCTTAAACGGGACGAAGAATCTCGTCACAAGTCATTATAAAACATAGATTCTTTGCGGAGTTTATCCTGCCGCCTTTGGCGAGCCTCGCCCTTGTGGGCGGGAGGCGGCGGAGATTCTTCGCTACGCTCAGAATGACACGATTACTATAGCAATATAATATATTATGATTACTATATTTGACAACACCCATACCTAAATATATAAATTAACCTATGTTCACCTGGAAGATACTCAATCGTTTATACAAACTACTCAGCGGCGAGATTTCACCCAAGCAGATAGCCGGCGGCATCGCCTTCGGGATGATTGTCGGCCTGACCCCGACCTGCTCGCTCCATAACCTGCTGGTCATCCTGTTAATCTGCATTATCAGGGTCAATGTCTCGGCATTTATCTTCTCGGCCGTGGTCTTCGGACTGTTGTCGTTCCTGATTGACCCGGCCGCGCATCTGCTCGGCTACCTGCTCCTGGTCCAGATGGAATTCCTCAAGCCCTTATGGACCATGCTCTATAATATGCCGCTGGTGCCGCTGACCGGATTCAATAACACCGTGCTGTTGGGCAGTGTAACCATCTCGCTCATCCTGTTTTATCCGTGCCTGGTATTCTCGCAAAGAGGCGTCATCTATTATCGGGCTCAGTTGATACCCAAACTGGAGAACACCAGATTCGTCAAAGGCGTAAAGGCCAGCCGGCCTTATAACTGGTATATTAAAATAACCAAGGCCAATGCGCTGGTTAACAAGGTTAAATCCGCCGGAGATAAACTCAGTAACCTGACCGGAGGCAAACCAGGGTAACAAACCCTGGAATGACGAATGTCGAAATCCGAATGACGAATAAAATAGTACCGGTCATTAGGTATTATTTCGTCATTAGCTTTTCGTCATTAGACATTTAAGTTGTATGCGTTGGAGAGGTATCATTGTTTTTGGGATTATCTTCATTATCATAGCCGTATTCGGATTCGTCTTTGCGGACGGGATGATAAAGAACAACATTGAGTCGCTGGGCAGTAAGATTATCGGCGCCCAGGTGGAGATAGCCCGTTTTCAGCTGAGTTTCCTGAAACTCTTTCTCCAGGTCAGCGGACTGCAGGTGGCCAGCACGGATAACGAGTTCCAGAACCTGATTGAAATCAAGGACATCCGGTTTAAGATGGACTGGCCGGCCCTGCTGGAAAAGAAGATAGTCATTAACGAGATGGCCGTGGATTGCATCATGCGCAATACCAAACGGACTACTTCAGGCAAAATAGAAACCGCGCCCGAACCCCAGACCGCAGAGCAATCAGCCACGGCTAAGATGATTCAGGACGAGATAAACTCCATCCCGATTGTCCAGATGTCCAAGGAAAAGGTCAATGTGGAGGATGCGGTCAATCAGGCCAAACTGGCCACGCCGCCCCATATCACAAAAACCGAGGCCGAGCTGGATGCCAAGAGCCAATCCGCTGAACAGGCCATCAATAACCTCAATATCACGCCCCGGCTGGCTGAGATAAAAAAGCAAATAGATTCGGTTGACCTGAAGGAAAAGAACCCGGCCAAGCTCAAGAAGGAATTAAAGAAACTGGTTGATATCAAAAAGGACGTGGACCAGTTAAAGGACGAACTGGCCAAGACCGACAAAACCACCCAGATGGATTTCAATAATATCTCCGGCGCCATAAAGAATATCGACAATCTCAAGGAGCAGGATTATCTTAACATTATCAATTCCATCTCCGGCGCCAAGGACCTCAATAAGGACGACATTGCCAAGATGCTCTTCGGCGAGGTCTGGCTGGGCCGGATGACCAGCGTGCTTTACTGGCTGAATATCGCCAAGAGTTATATGCCCGTGCCTTCGGTTTCAGACGCCGAGAAACAGGCGCTCCTCAACAAAAAGAGATTCAAGGGCATTGACGTGGAATTTCCCAGGGACCACACTTATCCGGGATTCCTGCTCAAGGTCGCATCCATCACCACCAGTTCTGACGAACTGAAATTCTCTGGCAAGGCAGAAGGTTTTTCATCCAATCCCCGGCTCTACGGACAGCCGGCAACTATTTCCATGAAAGGCACGGTTCCTGACTTTGACCTTGAGGCGATTCTGGACCATACCAAATCCATCAGCCACGACAGCGCCATACTCAATATCCGGAACCTGGATATCAAAGGCGTGCGCCTGACCCGGTCATCATCGTCGCTCCTGCCGTCCAAGGTGGCTTCAGGCACGGCTAATGTTGAGGCATCCCTGACCAGCGAAGGCGACAAGATGGTAATAGTCATGAACATCCTGCCCAAGAATCTGGTCTTCGCGCCGGAAGACATTTCTCCGGATGAAATGGCCAAGCAAATCGCCCAGACCATCTCAACCACCAAGGACTTGAAGATAACCGGAATCATCACCATGGAAAAAGGCCGGATGACATTCAAGATAAACTCCACGGTTGATGATATTGTTATCGGCGCGGTCAAGAAGATGGCTGACGCCAAGGCAGAAGAAGTCAAGAAAGCCGTGCGCCAGAAACTTGACCAGAGCATTGACCCTCAAAAAGACGCATTGCTCAAGAAATTCCAGTCCAAAAAGGGCTCAATTGACGGGCTGACCAAGGGCCACAATGAAGCCATCAACGATACGGCCAAACAGGCCAAGGAAAAGAAGTAAATCCTCGCCACTGGCCCGTACGGGCCATGGCGCTTCGGCGCCAAAAGCACACAAAGTGAAGCGAAAAACTGAGCACCTTCAGCCCTATTTTCGACTAAAATCTCTCATAAAATTGTGTCAGGGGGATGGGGGAGGGTGGGGGGGTAGTCCTCCTGGCCTGCATTAGGTATACTCCAAGCCCTGCATAGGTGCATTCCAGGCCCTGCATAGGTATATTCCAGGCGCTACATAGGTGCATTCCAGGTCCTGCATAGGTGTATTCCAGGCCCCGCATAGGTGTATTCCATACCCAACATAGGTGCATTCCAGGCCCTGCGTAGGTATATTCCAGGCCCCACATAGGTGCATTCCAGGCGCTATGGAGTAGTGGCGTCCACTGGACCATATAGGGGGGTGAAAAAAGATGATTTTTGTTGATTCCGTTCCCAAAGGCAGGTGATTTTACCAAAATATGGGTCACATAGCCCTTATGTTGACTAAAATATCCCTTAAGCAAGCTTGTTCAGCTCCTAAGCAAGCTTGTCCAGCTCTTAAGCAAGCTTGTTCAGCTCTTATGCAAGCTTGTCCAGCTCTTAAGCAAGCTTGTCTGACTCTTAGGCAAGCCTGTCCAGCTCTTAAGCAAGCCTGTCCAGCTCCTAAGCAAGCTTGTTCAGCCCTTAAGCAAGCTTGTTCAGCTCCTAAGCAAGCTTGTCCAGTTCCTAAGCAAGCTTGTCCAGCTCCGGTATGACATCATCAACGGGACTGTCCCGCAAACACGATTCCCATTACTTTAAGAGGGTGTCCCCATCTCAGTTGGAGACGTCCCTATCTCGCTTGGAGATGTCTCTGAACCAGTTAGAGATGTCTCTAACCCAGTTGGAGACGTCTCTGACCCGTGGGAGATGTCTCCGAACCGGTTGAAGATGTCTCTGAACTAGTTGGAGATGTCTCTGAACCAGTTGGAGATGTCTCTGAACCGGTTGGAGATGTCTCTATTCCGGCTAGGGATGTCCCCATTCTGGTCGGGGATTTCCGGGAACGGCATCCGGACATCCGGCCTGCCTGCCGTCTGCCTGCCCACCTTTAGAAGGAACGATTCTTATCATAAGGGCTACTTTAGAAAAACGATGCCTTACAAGTTAAATATTTAGCGGCTTTCGCCGGAAGGTGTGTGTCACCGGGGATACCGGGGATGTCACTATCCCTGACGGCCCGGAGTGCTACCCTTGACGGCTATGAGTGGTATTACCTGCGGCCAATTCCGGTAACTGATGGGCCCCGTTTAGAAGCGTTCAATGTTAACGGATTAGACTCGGTGATTGTTCTGCTATCTTATTTAGGTCGCTTCTAACGGGGTGGGGAGAAAAAAGTAAATAGGAATATCGGAATAATTCAATGGGTGTCACCCGAACTTGATGTCCCCCGAATTATAGAGGATTCAGTAGTAAGTAAATTGGCACCTGTGTAAGAATTAATACAGCAAATGCCTCTAAAACAGCAATAATTGTGATCAGACGCTGTGACCAGTGATATTGAAGTCTTTTTTGAATATACCATAAAAGAAGCAATAGTAAGGCAGCTATTACGGCAAACCAGATTGATGAAGTAATAAAACGGCCTGCTTGATAAATTTGAACACTACCTGCACGAAATCTTTGAAGATACCAATTGTCTAAAGAACCCCATTCCTCCATTATAAAAGGGTGTAAATTCCTATAAATGCAAACAAAATATGAAATGAATAGTGTGTACCAAATACAAAAAGCATAAAATGACCGATTATCGCCACGTGGTATGCGGTTAATTAAATCTATTATTTGAGATTTTGTCTGTTCTAAGTCATCTTGAACATCTGCACCATGAACGATGGCTGCCGACAGTATCTTTTCACGAATTCGCGCTTCTTTTAATCTGTTAAGTATTTGATATTCTTCTTCACGTCGAACATTATTAAAAAATACTTTGTAGAATAAAATATTGCGTATATTCATTTAGAAAGTATTCCTTTTCTTAATGTAATTCCGTGGATAGCTCCTAATCGCACTCACCGAATCACCCCGTTAATCTCCTTATTCATTTCCTTAACCGCCTGTTTGATAGCGTCCTGCCACTGCTGGGCATTCGGTTCTTTATATGCGTAAATGATGCTTCTGGCGGCGTTGATGATGGCGCCTAAGCCGCCTTTGTTAAAATAGTCCTTGAGGTCGGCTGCCTTGGCGCCCTGGGCTCCGTAGCCCGGCACCAGGAAGATGCTCTTGGGCATGAGTTGCCTGATGGCCTTGGCCTCGGCCGGGAATGTCGCGCCGACCACGGCTCCGACAGATGAATAGCCCTCTTTGCCTCTTAGTTTCTTGCCCGCGTCCCCTACTTTCTCGGCCACCAGTTCGTAGAGTTTCCGGTTGTCCTTAAGAAGCGCATCCTGGAAATCCTTTGACCCGGGATTCGAGGTCTTAACCAGCACGAACAACCCCTTACCCAACTCATCGCAGAGCTTGATAAACGGTTCAAGCGAATCAATGCCCAGATAGGGATTGACCGTAATGGCATCAGCCGGCGAATCCTTGAGAAATGTCCGGGCGTATGCCTCGGCAGTAGAGGCGATGTCCGAACGCTTGACGTCGGCCACGACAATCAGCCCTTGTTGGCGGGCATAGTCCATAGTATCAAAGAAGCACTTGACACCCTCGGCGTGGTATTGCTCATAGAAGGCGGATTGGGGTTTGACCGCCACGACATCGTCCTTGATGATATCTATGATGGCTTTGTTAAATTCCAATATGGCCTGGGACGGCGAGGATGCTTTTGATGTTATCTCAGCCGGAATCAGGTCCAGACGCGGGTCCAGCCCGACGCAGACGCAGGACTTTTTCCGGCGGATGGTCTCGATTAATCGGTCAGCGAAATTATGCATACAGTCTCCTTTTCAGCCACCAAGGCACTAAGACACGAAGATGTCATTCTGAGCCCCTTCGCTTTTGTCATTCTGAGCTAAGCGAAGAATCTCATCTTATCGCTCAGGGCAAGCTCCGGAGAAGAATCTAATTACTAACAAGACCCTTCGTTACACTCAGGGTGACAAAAGTCACTTTGTGCCTTTGTGTCTTCGTGGCTAATTATCCCTTCTTTGTTTTCAATCCTAATTCTTTCGCCTTAAACAAATCCCTGTGGCCGATGCGCAGGCGTATCTTGTAATGCGAATCCAATATCTTCTTGTCTATGATGATGCCGTGCTGATGCAGATAGGCCAGGAGCCGTCCGTTTTCCATCGGCACCTTGACGGTTAACACCACCTGCCGGGCGCTGATAATCTTTTCCAGCCGGGCTTCCAATTCTTCAATGCCGAGCCCTTTCAATGCGGAAATCACACAGGCATCCGGGAACTTCTTCCTGAGAATCTCCACCTCAATCAGGTCCGCATTATCAATCTTATTAAAAACGATAATGGTATCCTTCTTGTCGCAATCTATTTCCTTCAGGACCTTATTGACCGCCTCAATCTGGCTTTCGGCATCAGGCGATGAGGCATCCACGATATGGAGCAATAAATCCGCCTGGCGCACCTCTTCCAGCGTGGCGTGGAACGATTCGACCAGTTTATGGGGCAGGTTCCTGATAAATCCGACCGTATCGCTCAGGAGCACCTTTTGCCCGCTGGCGAATTCCCAGATATTGGTCTTGGTATCAAGCGTGGAAAAGAGTTTATCCTCGGTCAGCTGGTCTATATGCGCCAGGGTATTCATCAGGGTGGATTTGCCGGCGTTGGTATAGCCGACCAGGGCCACGGTAAAATCCTCGGACCGGGTAGCTACCTCTTCTTCCCGGCGCACCTGGATTCTCTTGAGTTCCTTTTTCAGGGTGGCGATGCGGTCAAAGGACAAGCGGCGGTCGACCTCAAGCTGCTTTTCACCCGGGCCCCGGTCGCCCCGGTCGCCGCCTCCGATACGGGAAAGATGGCTCCAGAGATGCTTTAACCGGGGCAGAGCATATTCCAGATGGGCCAGTTCCAGTTGCAATCTTGACTGGTTGGTCCGGGCGTGGGTGCCGAAAATCGCCAGTATCACCTCGGTCCGGTCAATCACCGATACGCCGACAACCTCCTCCAGGTTTCTGATTTGAGACGGCGACAGGTCGTTATTTAAGATAACATAATCCGCCTGCTTGTCCTTAGCCAAAACAGCTAATTCCTCGGCCTTGCCCCGTCCAATATAATAGGCGTTATCCGGTTTTTCGCGCCTTTGGATTACCTGGCCGACCACGATTGCGCCGGCGGTGGATGCCAAAAGTGACAACTCTTCCAGGGAATTGATGTTATCGCGGTTTTTGCCCATGGCCTGATGAGCCACATCAACCAGGATGGCTCTTTTATTCTGGACTGTCAATATAGTGTCTTTCACGGTATTAGACTGCGATTCTAACAGCCACTCTAATAAAGTCAATAATAATAATTAAACTCTTGACATCCGCCCCTGATAAATATAACATATTTTTTCGTGTTATGTTAATATTAAACACGTAAGCAGATGAGCGCCATAAGGGCGCCATGGCGCTTCGGCGCCATTTGGCGACGGTGGTAATTCACCCGTTCAATCAGCTTACTACATTATTACTTATGAACGGTGAATTATTAAGATTAATTGACAGCCTCCACAGGGAAAAGAAGATAAAACCGGATGCCCTGTTTGCGGCCATAGAGTCGGCTATCTCATCTGAGGTGAGCAGCCACCTTAAAATGAGCGAGCCGGTCAAGGTGACGATTAACCGCCAGAACGGAAAAATCACGGCTGAGAGCAAGGAAGGCATCATTGACCCGACCTTATGGGGCCGGGTAGCGGCCCAGACCACCAAAAAGGCCATTTCCCAAAAACTTAAGGAAGCCGAATCCGATGTTATTTATTCCACCCTGAGCAATAAATTATACTCCCTGGTCAGCGGAACGGCTTTAAGATATGAAGGTAATGACATAATCGTCCTGGTTGAAGGCGTGGAAACCATCCTGGAACGAAAAGAACAGGTGCCCGGCGAATCCTACCGGCTGGGCAGTATTGTCAAGGCAATTATCCTGACCGTAAAAAGGCAAGACGGCGGCATTAAGATTATCACCTCCCGGACCCATCCGGAATTTGTCAGGAAGTTATTTGAAGTAGAAGTGCCGGAATTAGCCGAGAAACTGATTGAGGTAAAGGGCATCGCCCGCGAACCCGGATTCAGGACCAAAATGGCGGTTTATTCGGACAAGCCCAATATCGACGCGGTCGGCGCCTGCGTGGGCATCCGGGGCGTGCGGATAAAGAATATCGTCGAGGAATTGGGCGATGAGAAAATAGATGTCATAAAATGGAGCGAGCAACCGGAATTATTCATCGCCGCGGCCATGAAACCGGCCGAAGTCCAGGCCATTGAGATAGACACCGAAGCCAAACGCGCCAAGGTTTTTGTCAGCACGGACCAACTCGCCCTGGCCATCGGCCGAAAAGGACAGAATATCCGCCTGGCCTGCAAACTAACCAGATGGGAAATCGATGTCCTTTCATCAGACCAATTGCCGTCCGAGGAAGGCGAATCCAAACAGGCAAAGAATAATAAAAGTAACAAGAAAACCGAGGATGAAAAATCCGCGGCGGCTCCTGCAGCAAAACAAAAACCTAAAAGCGATAATGCCGCCCCTACGCCATCTTAAAACGGACGACCGTAGGGTCGGGCGACTGTGGATAGCCATCGCAGGATAGGCCTGCCGACCGGCCCCGTTCTATCGGGACGGAGTAGGCACGGCCGGATTTAATATATAATGAGAGTTTATCAGTTAGCCGAAGAATTAGCAGTTACGCCCGATGAATTAATCCAGAAAGCCAAGGGACTGAAGATCACGGTCAAGAGCGATATATCCAGCTTAGACAACAAAGCCATAGCAAAACTGCGCAAGGAAATAGAAAAAGACAAGCAGGCCGCAGCGGCTAAACAAGCCGCCGCTCAAAGGGCAGAGAAAAAAGCAGCTCGTCTCAAAGAAGCTATTGCTGCCGCCGCAGCTCAGCAAGAAGAGCCGGCTGCAATCAAGACGCCTGATGATAAACCATTACACTCCGTCACGAAGACGGTAACGCCGGAGGTTATTCCGCCGATTGCGTCCACCCATAAGGGCGAGACCTCGCCTGCGGGCGGGCCGCCAACCAGCCCCATGCCTCACCCGACAGAATCCGGAAGCCCGAAGAAGCATGCGAAAGCAATCAAAGCAAGCGCGACAAGCCATAAAACCCCTGCGGACAAAACAGCAGAAACTATCGCCAAGCCGGAGAAACCCGCGGCGACTATGCCAAACGTACCGTCAAAAACGGCCGTTCCGCTTCATAAGAGTGACAAACCCGCCTCAAGCGATGCGACATCAAAAAAACCAGCCGGCGTCACGTCAAAAACCACGACGCCGGAAGATGATATTACCAAAGCAACCCCAATTATCCCGACTCTGGCTAAAGAGTCCGATGATAAAGACATCAGGGCGATGCACGCCAAGGATTTGGATTTATATTCTAAAAGCCCGGTCGACCAAACCAAAGGAATTCACGGCAAGGTTATCAGTATGCCCGTAGCCTTCGGTAAACAGAAACCATTTATCAAGAAAACCTTCTTCTTCAAGAAGAAATCCAGCGGACACCCACAGCAACAAATAGTCAATAAACCCGTTGAAAGAAAGGTCACTGTCAGCGGCCGCATCACCCTCAAAGAAATGTGCGAAAAGATGGGCATCCGGGCAAATATCATCATCAAGAAATTAATGGAACATAATATAATGGCCGGCATTAACGACCCGCTCAGCGAAGATGCTTTGGTGCTAATCGGGTTAGAATTCAACTACGAAATCACATTTGAAAAGCCCAAGGATATCGCGGCCCAGCTGGTCCATACGACCGCCGATAAGCCTGAAGACCTTAAAACCCGCCCGCCGGTAGTGACCTTTATGGGCCACGTGGACCACGGGAAGACTTCGCTGATGGACAAAGTCCGCTCGGCCAATGTGGCGGCTTCGGAACACGGAGCAATAACCCAGCATTTAGGCGCCTATGAAGCGGTCATCAATAATAAAAAGATTGTATTCCTGGATACGCCGGGGCACGAGGCATTCACCCAGATGCGTTCCCGAGGAGCAAATGTCACGGATATCGTGGTCCTGGTCGTAGCGGCTGATGACGGG
>Ga0208373_1003639_pt1 | contig 14854 bp, 20 predicted proteins | sample RifOxyC2_FD_184036 | JGI IMG/M metagenome (GOLD analysis project Ga0208373, IMG submission 184036) | Soil microbial communities from Rifle, Colorado - Rifle Oxygen_injection C2 (SPAdes) | ecosystem: Environmental > Terrestrial > Deep subsurface > Rock core/Sediment | place: Rifle, Colorado...
GCTGTCTCTTTCCCGGCAACTGTTCTTCCGGTTTCAGGCTGACAAGATCGTCTTATCCTCCGCTATTCACAGGAGAAATTCTTTTTTCAGCAGACCCTATTTACAGTTATCGTATTGAACCATTCGAAATCTATATACCCCTTGTCAAAGCAGTATATGCTGTCCGGTATCAGGGCAAAAGAAGAACGGGCTACCGTAATCTCATGAACCTTAGCGGGCGTTATCTTCAGCAATACAGGTATCTGCCCGGAATGATCATATTGATAATGCAGTTTGATTGCTCCTTTTGTCTTGCGGAATTTAGCCCAGTCAAACATGGATAAACATAAATCAATTACAGTCGCATCAATACTGTATAACGGATTATTGAATCTGAACTTGTGTTTCGGTGTGACATCTCTGCATTTCTCAAGCAACCTGTAAAATATCCCTTCATATATGCGGTAATCTCTCTTTTGGTTAGCATCAGCCAATGTCGAACGGCAGACAGATTTCAGGCCCAAATGATACAATTTATGCATCTGTACGCTTAATGCGTTCTGTATGTCCCGGAGGCTGTCTTTCCCGCTGGCTTGCGTATACAACATTACCGCAAACTGATTCCAACTGGTAAACCGTTTTACATACCTGTTTCCGTAATAGTCATTTGCCAGCTTTTCAAAATGGTAACGGGGTATTAAATTTAGTAATTGCTGCATAATTGTGTTATAATGTCCCATAGTGAAACCTCCTTTGGTTTATACAGTCTTTGCCGACCATATAATACCTTTTCAAGGAGGTTTTCGCTATTTTTTACCGGACACCAATGATATGAAGTCGATATAATAAGTGTTGCCTTTCTTATATACACTCACGGTTCACCTCCCGTTTATATCTAAACTTTTAGATTCATATTGGACATAAGCACATTTATGTCCGGTACGCCTTTTTTATCAGCGTGCTGCTCTAACCATGCGTCTATTTCGTTCAGATCAAAAAGACGTTTTCCCAGTACCTTATAACTGGGGATTTCGCCTGCGCAGACAGCATGATATATGCGGCTTTTGCTTATAGAGAGATATTTAGCTAACTCAGTGATATTAACTAGCCGCTTACTCATTTTTGTTCTGCCGCGATTTGTTTAATGGTTATCGGTCGCTCGTCTATAAATTTTTCTAAATCTGAAACACGGAAACGGACCAAACGCCCCATCTTAATGTAGGGAATTCTGCGTTTTTGAATCCAATAATACAGTGTATTAGTGGATATCCCCGCTAATTGGCTAAGCTCCTTCGGAGAAATCATTTCTCTCTCTAAAAAATGTTTAAACATGTTATACCTCACTAATATTTAACAGGTCTCTTTATTACCTGCTCTACATAATTAGTAATACTCAAACCGAGATTTTGGTAAGTACTTTTCAGCCTTGGTAAAAAGAATTTACAATCGTAACGACAAAAAGGGGCAGGTTTTGCATCTGCCCCCTTGTTTTTTGACTATTTGACTAATAGTCTTCCGGTTTCATAAAGGTTATGCCTTCGGGATCCTGTATAACCCAGATGGCATTCTTTTTGATGACCCTCAATTTCATGGACGGAGAATCATCATCTTTAGGTATTGAGAGCAGGGATAATCCAAGATTAACCAGCCACTCCCGTCTGAATTTATCCTCGTAACCGTCGCGGAAAAGGTTGTTTGTGAAAATCACCGGCACTTTACCTGCATAGCCGGTAATTACTAGAATGCCGTCCTCAACGGCCTGCTGCTGCGTGTAAATTGATATATAGTCAATTCCATTTGACTTTTTATCCATATAACCCTCCTATTCCGTAACTCCGTCGCAATGTTCACCTTTAAAGGGACAAAAGCCATTGCATAGCCAGGCTTCCCCGCCTGGTGGTGGTAAGACTCCTGTCCCGAAAGATTCGACGAGAATCTTTGCCCTAGAATAGATAAACTCTTCCACTTCTTTTTCTGGAAGGATCGGCACCTCTGCAATCTTCTTCGTTTCCAAGATGGTTTTACCTTTCAGCTTCCTTGGCATCTGATATTCCTGTCCCGAACAGTAAACCCCCTCCATGCAAATGTACCCCAGCTGCAGTTTCTTGACCTCGACGATTGGAGCGGCAATCCAGCGATAGACATTGAGCTGGTCTATCTGCTCTTTTCTGGGCCCGGCGCTGAAGAGATATCCCAGATTCTTCCACGAGGTGCTCTTCCAGTCTGTAAGTACTCCCGTGTTGAGCTCCATGACGTCAAACTGACCGCTTATTTCCACATCAAGTCCGTCTAAAGTTCGATAGAGCCTCTGTTCGACGATAAGATTCTTCTTGTACTCCTGTACAATCTTGGCCACCAGGGGATTCTGGATGTTGTTGCCGTTCAGAAGGAATCTGAGGACACTGTGCGCAAGCGTACCCCTGAACGAGTAATAAAGCTTACTTGGTGCGTCGTAATAATTTACAGTTCGCTCGAGGACGGTCTTTTTTATACAATTATTCAAAGCCGTCGCTGAGATCTCCTTGGCACGCTCATGCCGGTTAACCAATAATCCCATCCTTATCAATCTGGGAAGACAACCGGGACATTCTTTCGATAAACATTCTTCGAAACTTACCTTCTTACCGTCGGGGCATCTGAATCCTACTAATGGCATAGGGCCTCCTTAAAAGAGAAGGGGGATGACTTTAATAGCCATCCCCCCGAATAGAACGCAGCTCGAATCAGTTTTTCAATAAATCTGAAATTAACGAACTTGCATCCCGTGACAACGCCGTTTCGAGTTTCCCATCATTGGGAATGTGTAACTTATCCCGGAGATAGTGCTCCGCTTCATTTCCCTTAAGGTTGAGCCTCTTGCGAATAAGATTTTCCAACATGATCCGTTGTTTGATTGAAATAGGCTTGCTGTTACCATTTCCATTCCCGTCGCCATTTCCGTTGTGGCCGTTACCGTTCTGCCTCGCTGTCTGGATGTAGATTGCCAGCGCACTCTTGGCCACTTCTTCACTCGAAAAAAGCATCCCGGTCTCTTTCTTAATCTCGTTGTAAACCTCAATTGCCGTGAGAAGAGAATCCTTTAATACTGCTTTGTCTACCATGTTAAGCCTCCTTTACGTTCGTCTCAATCACCTGTCTGCAAAAATCCCTTACTGCTTCTTTAATAAGCCTGTTTATCGGGACTTTCCTGATAGTCCGAACCTGACTCAGTAGTTCCATTTCATTTGAACTTAAGCTGTCTGCAGGCCACTGGTAATTTTTCTGCTCCATATCGCCTCCAGTCCAGGCCGGTAAACTTCGACCCTGTTTCGGCCTGTTCTTTTTGCAAAGTACAACGCGGTATCTGCCTTCCTGCCCAAATCCTTTGTCTCGATAGCCTGCGCAGAACTCGCAATCCCGGCGCTAACAGTAACCCTGATTCCTGCAGGTCTTTCGTTCCGGATCTGTTGACTGATTCTTTCTGCCAGCTCATATGCAGTCTCAATAGATGTGTTAGGCAGAACGACTGCAAACTCCTCTCCTCCGATCCTGCAGACAAGCTGTGCATTCTCGAGCAGAATCCTTGCTACGGCAACAAGAACGGTATCTCCTGTATTGTGGCCGTAGGTGTCATTGATGGACTTAAACAGGTCTATGTCTATCATGATCAGCGCCAGAGGATTTGGTTTCTGCATCTCATTCTTCATCAGATGATTGAAATATCCTCTGGAATAGACTCCGGTGAGAGTATCCTCCCAGCTGGTGAGGCTGCTGCAGGATCTCCGAGTGGTGGTCGTTCCCTTATTACGCTACGGAAAGCATAGTAACCGACCCTGAAGCCTGTCTCAATTGCGCTAAAGACCCTCATAGTTCTTCCTCACGGAACCGCTGGTTCATTCGTTCCCTAGCGATGTTTTTGAACCGGTGGACTTTCCTGTGCCAGTCTTTGGCGAGCAAGCTTAAGACAATGATCCCCTCAACTGTTTCAATAACAAGCCTTCCTAATACTAGGCGAAGCGGGATTTTTCTTGATGCATCCCGTGTCAGATTCAGGAATAACTTCAAGTTCATATTTTCCTCCTTACGACAACAACGGGCCATATTCTTAAATGAAATGGTCCTGTCCAGATCACCTTGAGCCCTTTGATTCCTTCCTGTCTGCGGTATTTCAATATCCATCCCGCAAGGATGATTGAAGCAGCAAGGTTCGCTGATCCAACTACCGATGCAACTCCTGTAAAGAACAATATCCCGCAGGAGATCATCAGGTTCAGCAGGAATGCGCCCAAAGGCCAGGCTGCGCCATAGTCTTTAACGAACTTAGGCAGGACTTCCCAGACACCGATGGAAATCGCGGCCATAACGACAGAAAAGATCGTAAAAATCACTGGATCCATAATCCTCCTTTTAGTTCAGGGCAGAATACGTCCCCTGATTCGAAAACTTGATTTGAGAGAAAGAGATTTACTTAATCGGCGATAATCCAGCTTTGTCGAGAGCCTGCTGAAACTGATTCTTGACTTGAGGAGCTTTCATATGCTGACTCGCCTCCTGAATGGTTTTCCAGACGGCCTCCCTCCTTCGGGCTGAAACGCATCCTACGCAGTGAGTGGGGACCTGTAGGGACCTTGCGGCATACCATTGTCTCTCTTGGGGATGGATCACCCGCACCCTACCGCAGGACTTGCAGACAATGGCTCCTTCTTTAAACTTCAATCCTTCATCAACCCATGATAATCTTGTAACGGTGTTCATAGTTATATCGACTCCTGTTCTTCTTCCTTAGTCATTGCTCCATGGGATTTGTCTTCAATTGTCTTAAGTAGATTGTTACCCTGCCGCTCAGCCCAGTTCAATCCTTTTTTAATGGCCGTTTTTACCCTCTGGTTCTTCTTACAGGCGACGTAAACAGCCCCGGCAATACCTAACAGTGTTCCTGTGACGATCAATGCTTTTTTCATAGTGATTCTCCTTGTTTTTACCCTGAACAGGGCAGATTTAGATGACTCTTTATACTGGAGCCTGACAGCTACTCTTTACTTTTCTTCCGGTTTCGAAGAGTAGAAACTCCTCCGGAAGTTACAAACCTCCTAAAATTTATTAGTCACGCTTCGGCGAATTCCCGCTTGAATTCCTCTACGCTGAATCTCTTAAGGCACATGGCGCATTCTTCGTAGTTAAGGCAGGAATTCTTCACCACATCTCTCAACTCTGGCCTAACCTTCTTGTGGAACAACAGGACGTTCCATCCTCGATGGTCGAGATCGTTCTCGTCCAGAATCCGATCAAGCTGACAGGGAACATTAGGAATCGGTACAGTTACAGATGCTTCCATAGAACCTCCAATAACCCAGCCTGCTGAATGAATCAGTCAGGACTTACGAGCCTTAAAAGACACCCACTCAGCGTAAAAGAAAGTTCAATATCAGGGAAAGACCACCCTGTAGATGGTGAAAATCCGACGCTGTTACCTCGCGTATGAAAATTAGATTGCCCAAATTCCTTTAAAATATAGTGCAGGCTGCAGGAATTTACAGATTTTTTGTCTTTTATAAGGCGAAGATACAGGTTGATACAGGGCTACCTACCCGGGTTTTCTGATTGATGGCTGGTTTATGCCGATAAGACGGAAATCGATGGTTTTAGGCCCTATTACGGCCTTTTTTGACGGGGATATGGGCTAGGGATCAAACTTCACAGGAGCGGAAAAAAGTATTTTTACACTATGAAACTTGTTTATTAATGACTGATAGTGGATAGAATGACTATGTATTCATCTTGAAGAAATGTTCGAGACTGATGCCCCACTAAATGAGCTTGAAAAGCTTGTATCGAAATCGAAAGACCGTGAAATTATCCAATGGTTTAGACATTATTTGCCTTCCTGTATGAAGCTGGTACCTTACAGGAAGCGCTATACAAAATTCTTGGAGGGGTTTGAACAGGCTATTGAGGAAGGGAAGGTAAACCTTGCGGATTGATTGAATAAACATGCCTGAAAAGCAGATTGAGAAAATAAAAGCGGCTATCAAAAGGAACAAGACAGCTTTACTTGCAGAGAAACGTAAATATGGAGGGTTCGACGACAGTTCGGGCAAGCGGTACTATATCGCGGATTTATATCTGGAAGCAGCTGATTATGCGGGTGCTTTAGCTTACTATAAATGGTTCTATGAAAACTTTCCTGATGATGCAGGTAATCCTATGTTATATTTAGACTGGTCCGTAGCTTTTTATGAAACCGGTAAAAAGGAAGAAGCTAATGTCAATACAATAGAAACCGCGTTTCAAAACTTATATCTGCACGGACTGCTTCTTGATAATCCGGTAGAAAAGATTGATAAGTATGAATTCTGTAATTATGAGAGTTTAGAATTTGCCAGGACAATACTTAAAGACTGTCGGAAAGTAATTTCGAAAGGATATCTCGACTGGCTCAGGGAGTTTGTGACAACGGATGATTACAAAGCTCCGGTTAACAGGTTTATAGCAATTCAGAAGTTATTAAAAGATGAACATGATTATTCAAAGCGGACAGAATTATTATCTGAGATATCAAACTTAAGAAAAATTATTGGAGTAAAGAGGTGATAGGCGCACTTGCCAGTGATACCATAGGTTCTGTTTATGAATTCAATAATATTCACCAGGACAAAATATAAATCAGACTTATTGTCAAAATATCAATATAAATTGATAAATAATCAATATCGCTACGGTTTTTTTGTTTTCTGGTCTATTTCAAGCAGCAGTTCATAAAACCTGAGCAGTCTACTTGCCGATTCATAAGCTTCTTCCTGGGTCAGTTTTACACCGTAGTGTTTCTTCATAAGCACCTTAAATTCGTTTAATCGTTCTTGGCTTATATTCATCCAATTCCCCCTTGTATTTTTAGACAATCTGTAATGCTAACCTGTGAAAAACAGCTAAATGCGAATCTATGATAAATAATCCTTGTAAAAACGTTCTCTTTTCGTAAAATATATATTAAACCATATGGAAAAGAAACGGAATGGTTCTATCGGTGATATCTGGCATGGATTATTGGGAGATAATTATGTTGAGTTATATAAGCCTGTCATTGATGCATGCTTAAATGGCAAGATGGTATCGTTTAAGGAATATGGCAAATATCTTATCTATTTAGATCATAGCGCTTCAATACCAGTCCAAATGCTGTCAGAAAAGAGCAAAAATGACACATATAGATTTGTAAGCATCTTTCCAAAATTCCCTTTTGAATTTGAAAATATCGATTTTGAATTGGAAAGCATAGACGAGTGGAATAATGAGGCAGAAGCGGTATTTATTGGGTCTATTTTCCAAGATCGTAAATTCTCATTTTTTTGCCAGAACTATGTCGAATATAAAGGAAAGGATTTAATCGGCAAAAAGATAGCAATAAATATTTCTGTGGGTGGCTTGGGCGCCACAATCTTACCTGAAAAAGAAAGGACTATTCTTCCAGATGCAGGTCCTTTCAAGGGGCAGGAAATGACTCTGACTAATATGAGAAGCTTAAATTCGGAAACAGATGATCAGCCGGAGATATGTGGGTTCTTTTTCCCTATTAAGGATATTCAGAAACTGAAGTTTCATGGGAAAGACTTATTGAAGATCAAAGGAGAACTTGTGGATATAAACACTGATAAAAATTATGCCTACAATGTTTATATAAGGCCCGAATTAATTGAAAATTCAGATATGTTAAAAATCGGTGAGCCATTTACAGGCACCGGCTGGTTACAGGCAGAAATAGCTGGTGTTTACAAGTCATAATAAGTCAGATTAAAAACTGGTGGTGAAATTGGTTCTATCCACCTATCCAGCTTCAGAATATCGAATTTCAGCAATTTACCGCATTTTACAAAGGGTATTTTTCGCTGGGAGACCCAGTTATATAGAGTTTGAACTTTCAAACCCAGATATTCCGCAGTTTCTTGTACACTCAGCAGCCGCTTTTGCATGACCCTTTTATAGAAATCAATTTTTCAGTTGACGATATTGTGTAATAAGTGATATTTATGTATATTAAAGCCAGATAATAACTCATTAATGTGACTTTATGGGAATAAAAAACATTATATTATCAAAACAGGATAAGGAACTGATAGAAAAGGTTATCTTGAAATACGGCAGGATAGTCAACTTCAACGATCTGAAGAAGATTTTCGGCAAGGATTACACTTCGGCTGAAATAAGAAACAGAGTATCTTTCCTGGCCCGTGCCGGATGGCTAAAACGCCTCAAGAGGGGGCTTTATGCCGTTATTACGGATGTTGCCAGCCTTTCTTCATATGATATTTCAGAGTTGACTATCGCCCAGGCTTTAAATAGAGATTCTTACATATCCTTTGAAAATGCCCTTCAGCATTATTCAATGTTCGACCAGTCTTTATCTACCGTGGGGGCGGTTACATTTAGAAAGGCGCGGAAATATAAAGTCCAAAATATTGAATATAGATTTTTTAAAATTAAGAAGGGGTTTTATTTCGGATTTTCAAAGGTGCGTTCGGATATAGGTTTGATCAATATGGCCAGCAAAGAAAAAGCTGTTCTGGATCTTCTTTATTTTAGATCCGGAACGCATTATTTAAATCTCATCTGGGAAAAACTGAATGAATATCAGAGAGATTATGATTTCGGCTTGTTTAAACAGTATGCTGGGAGATTGAACCGTGAAATGGCCAGAAAAACCGGTTTTCTGCTGGATAAACTCGGCGTAAATACAGAAAGCCTTTTAAAATTAATCCAAGGGCAAAATACTTACGGACGATTGACTGCGGAATCGAGACGGTTCGATTCAAAATGGAAGCTCTATTATGACGATCGCATTATTAAATAAATCAGACCTGAGCCTTCTGAATAAAAAGTCGTTGAATTACAAGCTGGCAGATGCGGAAAAGGATTATTTTCTGGCCATTGTGTCAAAGATTATATATTCATCGCCGTTGAAGAATAAAATTATCTTCAAGGGCGGCACGGCAATACACCATTGCTATCTTCCGCAGAGCAGGTTTTCCGAAGACCTTGATTTTACTTCGCTCGACAAAAGCATCACCCTTGAAGAAGTGAAAAAGGTTTTAGAGTCCGAGGATTTTCTCGAAATAAAGAAAGAATATGTTTCAAAAGCGACAATAAAGATAGAACGGTTGAAATATTCAGGCCCTTTAGGCCAGCCAAATTCTCTTAAAGTGGAGATAGATTTTATTCAGAATGTGGTTTTGCCGGCAAAAGCGGTGGGGTACAGAAATGTCTGGGGAGTGAAGACTAAAGTTATGGTAATGGACATCCGTGAAATCTGCGCTGAAAAGATCCGGGCTGCAAGCGGCCGCTCACGGTACAGGGATTTCTATGATCTCTTTTTTATCATCAAGGAGATCAAGCTGGATCTGGATGAGATATTTCAACTTATACAAAAAAAGGAAATCCGCAGGCCGATTACAAAAGCATCTATTTTGAAAAACTGGGAGATAGCGCAAAAGGAAAAACAGGAAGAAGGCGGCCGGATTTATTATGGGAAAGAGATTACGAATGTGGACATTGAAGACTTGATAGAGAAAAAGCTTGGGAAATATTTATGAAACCCGTAACTGGTAAATAAACAAGCGGTTATTCGGCTTTTAAAAGAGGTTAAACACAGAGCAAACCGGGGGCTGTTACGATGGTGGTGAAATTGGTGACACTTTTACTTCCAAAACAGGGCATTATGGGGATAAATCCTGCAAAAGCCTGCAAAGAATAAAATTTTACATTCCCGACGATAAAACCAGGTTTTAGACGAGAAAATCAGAAGTTTAGGAAATTCCCGGATGGCTTTACCAAGGAGATGCTCCACCAACTGAGCTACCCCAGCAATTGGAATTTTTCTATGTTAGCTTTTTTCAAAACTGCAGTAAAGCTTTCGAATCAAATCATCCAACCTGCTACTATGTCTATTATTAATTTTTAAAACGGACAATCTATGATCACGAAAGCCGGCCAAACGGAATAACCAGGTGAAAATAATATGCCCGGCGCCGGACAGTTCAGATAAATTATTGTAAAATGATTTCGTGATAAAAATAGTTTTTATACAGGAGTCATATTACCCTGTATATGCAGTGATGCTACTGTCAGCGGTGTTAAAGAACAAAGGTCACCGCGTCGATATTCTCATAGGATCTCCAGAAAAAGTCATAAAAGATTTGGAAGAGGCTGAAGCAGATATCATAGCTTTCTCAATGCTGACACTGGAGCGCAATTATGTTTTTCAAACTATCCACGAGATCCGCAAGCATAACTTCAAACAGCCGGTACTTTTAGGCGGAATCGATGCTACTCTGTCGCCGGAGGAACTTCTATCCAACCAAGAGGTTGATTTTGTATGCGTCGGCGAAGGAGAGACTGCAATACTGAAATTCGCAGAGAGCATTGACAAGGGACTCGATCCTGCACATATCAACAGTATATGGTCCCGTTCGAATACCGGCCAGATTATAAAAAACGATCTATTTCCCTTGATAGACGACCTAGATCAAGTACCTTTCCCGGATAGATCCATATATCAGGAAAAAAATGCGTTCTTCCGCCTCTTCCCTATGCAAATCTTCTTTGCAGGGAGAGGATGTCTGTATTCCTGTTCATACTGTTTCAACCACAAGTTCTCAGTGCAGACCGCCCAAAGTCCTAAGACAAAATATCTCAGAGTTCGGACCGTTGACAATTGTATTGAAGAACTATCTATAATAAAAAGAGAATATTCTTCTAAAAATATCTATTTTTGCGATAGTTCCATGCTTTCTTTCGACGAAAAATGGCTTAATGAGTTTTTTATTAAGTATGCGCAACTTATAGAACTGCCTTTTTCAATCAATGCCTGCGCAAACGAGATCAACACAGAGAACGCAAAATTATTGAAGGAGTCCGGATGTTATTCCGTAAGGATAGGTCTTGAAACCGGAAATGAAAAGTTCAGAAGAGAGATACTCAAAAAAAACATATCAAACGAAACATATTTCAGAGCGGCAGGCATCCTAAAAAAGCAAAATATCCCCGTTATGTGGAATTATATCATAGGATTCCCTGGTGAAACCCTCGAAAATTCCTATGAAACCATCGAAGTCATGCAGAAGCTATACTCTGACAATCGAAATCCCGGCAGCTTTTTCGTCCCTTATCCTAACATTTCGATCACGGAAGAAGCCTCAGCGAAAGGGCTGGTAATGCCGGACTATAAGAATTTATTTTTCCGGATCGATAACAGCAGAGAGTCTATATTAAACAGCCCTGATATCCCTGAGAAACGCAAACTGTATCTATTGTCAACTGTGGCGATAGCCTGGCCTGCAGCTTTTCCTTTTATAAAATGGTGCATAAAACTTCCCCTTTCGCCTCTTTATAAACTAGTCAATTTATTTATGATGTTCCGTATGAAATCCGGTAAAGCCAAAGGATTCAACTTGAATTTCGTTCTCCAATATATTTTTCTGAACGGATTCCGATTTGTTTAATAGGCAGCAGGTGATTGAGTAATTGCGGGAAGAAAAATTTATATGCGCTTTCTGTTTTACACAAGTGGAAATAAGAAACATCGGGCCGTCTTTAGCGGGAGATGGCCTGCCTGCCGTCAGGCGGGGAATCTTCCACGTTCACTCCCCATTTTCCTGCTCACTCGGAACCGGGGAAATTTTCTGACGGCCTCCGGCCTTTTCTCCCGCAGGGAGCGAAAATTTCCCTTCGATTCCCTTGCGAAGGAGCAAAAACAAGCGGGAGATGGGAATCCTCTTCCCCCGTCGCTCTCGCTCCTCCTCCAGAGCCTGCCGCCCGCGCTGACGCTGCGCTTTTCCCCGCCCTTGCGGGGCGCTCGGGTCGGCTTCGATTCCCTTGAACACTCAGTTATTTAATTTTCAATCTTAAATCTGCAATCTGCAATTATTCAAGCGGGAGATGGGAATCGAACCCACACTGCCAGCTTGGAAGGCTGGCGCACTACCATTATGCAACTCCCGCTTTATCTGTTTTGCAGATCTGCAAATCTTCAATCTGCAATTTGAAATTATTATGGGCAGGGAAGGATTTGAACCTTCGTAGACCTAAGGTCGCCAGATTTACAGTCTGGTGCGATTGACCACTCCGCCACCTGCCCTTTTTTAAAAGAACCTTTTCGAGCGGACTTATTATTCAAAAATCCGAAATAAGAGTCAACTGACCGAATCAAATCATCTAATATGTTACCGAAGCAACTTCAAAATTTAACGGGATTTTATACAATACTTCCCGGGGCGTAAAGCCGGAGGAGGAAAATCGCATGATTGACCAGACAGTAAAACCGACCGGATGCTGCGATCCGTTCGATCCCGCACCGTGGCAGGAAAAAGAGATCACCTGGAAAGACAAAGCCTTCGTAAAAGACCATGTCGCGAGTTTCCTCCATATCCCGCTCAACATGGGAAAAAAGATCGTAAAGAACATGGCACTGATCGAAAAAGCAAATGCAAAACCGCCGTATCAGCTGATGCTGGCCGATGAAAAATCTTCCTGGGGTTCGGATATTTACATTGATGTTTCGAAAGACGTTCCGGGCGCGCAGATGTCTGCTCTTTCAGGGACTTTCCTCACAAAAGTCTACGAAGGCCCTTATCAGAATGCGGGCAAATGGGCCGAGGACATGACCGAATACGTCAAAACAAAAGGGGAAGAACTGAAAAAAATATATTTTTCATACACCGCCGGCCCTAAATGCGCCAAAACATACGGCAAGAACTACGTGGTGCTTTTTGCTCAAATACAATAAACAGAATTGAAATTTTTCTGCCCGTTACACGTTTAACGTTCCGCGGTTAACGTTATATGATCCCAGAAACCCGGACTGACCCAGAGAGACAGATTCGTCGTTGAAGGGTACTCCTTTCGGAAGAAGAACCTTATATCTCTTTTTCAGCCGCTTCAAAACCATTTCGAGAAGCAGCCGGTTCTGCCAGACCCCGCCGCTAAGGGCCAGCGTTTTGATTTTCTCTTTTTTCTTCAGCCGCCGCAAAACGTCTTCTATCATATCGGCCAGAGCAACGTGAAACTTGAACGCGATATCTTCTTTTTTTATCCTTTTTATATCTCCGATAATCCCCCTGATCAAAGGCCGCCAGTCAATAATTATCCGCCCTTCTTTTTCCAAATAGCTGAAGCTATATTTTTTGCCCCTCATCTTCCCGCGCTCCGCAATCATCTGTAAAGTAACTGCTCCCTCGGCGTCGAAACTTATTTTATGGATCAGTCCCAGGATAGAGGAAACCGCATCGAAAAGCCGGCCCATGCCCGAAGATAATTTCAGATTGATATTGTTCCCAAGCATCCCGTCTATAACCTTATGCGGGTAATCTTGATAGATTTTAACCGCCTCTTCTTCCAGACCGCTCTCTTTTAAAACCGCATACCCGGTCCGCCAGGGTTCTAGGACAGCTTTTTCTCCTCCCGGAAGCGGTATATCGTCCAGGTGCGCGAGCCGTTTATATTCTCTTCTATCCCCAAACATAAACTCACTGCCCCATAATTTCCCGTCGGCGCCGTAGCCGGTCCCGTCCCAGATAATGCCGAGCGCTTTATCATCGCGTTGATGACCCGCAAGAACGGAAATTAGATGCGCATGGTGGTGCTGGACTTCTCTTTTTTTCTTTACCGGAAATTCGTCCGCCATTCGTGTCGTCCTGTAATCCGGATGAAGATCATGTCCGAGCTCCTTCGGCTTAAACCCGAAAAGATGAAAATATGTCTTCAGGGTCTTCCTGTAAAATTCCTCACACCTGCTGTGGCGCATATCGCCCAGGTACGGGGAGAGAAAGGCGTATCCGTTTTTGCTGATACAGAAAGTGGAATTTTCTTCGCCTCCCATCCCCAAGATACCCGGTGACCGTTGACCGGTAACCGGTAACCGGATAGGGAGGGGGACAAAGCCGCGGGAACGGCGGAATATCACCTCTCCCGCACCCGGCACATGCGCAACGACGGAATCATCCAGCGGATTAATGATCGGCCTGTTATGAAAGAGGAATCCGTCTGCAATATCCGAAAGATTCTTCTTTGCAAGGCCGTTCTCATATTCGACCGGTTCATCTCCCCTGTTGCCGCTCGTGCATACAATTACTTCCAGCTCTTTCATCAGCAGATAATGAAGCGGAGTGTACGGAAGCATCACGCCCAGATAATTATTTCCCGGGGCTGTCTCATCTGATATCCTGCTGTTCTTTTTTTTCTTTAAAAGGAGAATCGGCCGCCGCCATGAAGTCAATATTTTTTCTTCTTCATGAGAAAGTTCACAATATTTTTTAACCGCTGAAACATCTCTCATCATAAGGGCAAACGGCTTCTTCGGCCTCTTCTTCCTTTTTCTCAAAGTCTTTACAGCCTTCCCGTTAAACGCATCGCAGATAATATGAAATCCGCCCAATCCTTTTACGGCGATGATCCGTCCGGATTTTATCATCCCTGCGGTTTTTTTTATACTGCCTTCTCCCTTTTCCCCTGCCTCGCCGGCAGGCAGGCTTTGACCGTCTACCTCAAGCGATATCTCCGGCCCGCAATCGAAACAGCAGTCCGGCTGGGCGTGAAACCTGCGCGTCGACACATTTCCGTATTCTTCCCTGCAGTCCGGGCACATTTTAAAACCTGCCATCGCCGTATGCTCCCTGTCGTAAGGGAGGTCTTCGATAATGGTGTACCGGGGCCCGCAGTCGGTGCAGTTGATGAACGGAAAAAGCTGCCGCCGGTCTGCCGGATCGAGAAACTCTTTCAGACAGTTACCGCAGACCGCTATGTCGGGGCTTATGAGGAGTTCTTTTTCGCCCTTTCCATGGCTCTCCCTGATGACAAAAGTCTCAGGGAGGTCCGCCGCTGACCCGCTTTCCGTTTCGATTTTTTCAAA
>Ga0208373_1003643_pt1 | contig 14847 bp, 18 predicted proteins | sample RifOxyC2_FD_184036 | JGI IMG/M metagenome (GOLD analysis project Ga0208373, IMG submission 184036) | Soil microbial communities from Rifle, Colorado - Rifle Oxygen_injection C2 (SPAdes) | ecosystem: Environmental > Terrestrial > Deep subsurface > Rock core/Sediment | place: Rifle, Colorado...
GTCTACATTGCCTCTGGTGCGCAAACAACAGAACTCGACATTATTGACGTTTCAAATCCTGCGGCGATGGTCAGAGCTGGATCGTATAATATGGCAGGAAACGCAGATGCCCTTTCTGTTGTTGTGAGTGGAACCTACGCCTACGTGGGTCGGAGTTCTTCGTCAAGTGACGAATTTTGGATTATCAATATTGCAAACGTTGCAGCACCTACGCTCATGGATTCATTGAACTATTCAGGAAGCATCAACGACTTGGTCAAAAGCGGAAACTATGTGTTTGCAGCAACTTCCTCTAATACGCAAGAGCTTGCCGTGTTCAACGTAACAACTCCAGCTTCACCTACTCTTGGAGGAGGTTTTAATGCCACAGGATCCATGGATGCAATGGCTGTTGATCTAAGTGGAACACTTTTGGTCCTTGGTCGGCGAACTGGAACAGGAAACCTTGGGCTCTTTTCCATTGTCACACCAACGTCTCCAACTGCCTATGTTCAAACAACGGCAAATGGATCCATTAACTCCTTGGTACTTGTTTCCACAACCAACCTTTTTTTAGCAACCAATTTTGCAACAGGTGAAGCACAATATTGGAACATCTCATCGCCAGCTTCTCCATCCATCCTTTCAACGTTCAATCTTCCTTCCACGGCAAACAGTGTCTCCTTTGATGGGACGTATGCTTACGTTGCTGGTTCAGATAATGCCTCGGAGCTTCAGATTATCGGACAAGGTGTCTCAACAATGAATGATGTGGTGAAAGAAGGAACGTTTACGTCCCAAGCGTTTGATAGTGAGTCAGATACCACCACATGGGACTCTATTGAATGGACGACCTCTGGAACAGGTACAACCGTCTATCGCATTCGTACAGCAGATACACAGGCCAATCTAGCAACAGCAACATGGGTTGGTTCAGACGGAACGTCTTCCACAACCTACGTGCTCAGTGGTACGTCTGTCATGACAGATCCTTCGGCTTCTGGAACTCGGTGGGTCCAATGGAAGGCTTATCAAACAGGCGATGGTGTGACAACACCAGTTTTAGAAATGCTTACGCTCAATTACGCTCCATGAACAACCAACGCGGAACAACCTTGATTGAGCTGTTAATCTATATCGGAATCGTCGGTATTCTTTTGACGACCGTCTCGGTTTTTCTGTTGAATCTTCTTTCTATTCGAGTGAAGACCGTTGCCATGTCTCAAGTGGTTGGAAATGCACACCTCATTCAAGATCGACTTTCAGACGCGATGCGTCACGCAGAGACTATAAACGTAGGCGCGTCCACGTTTGGGTCTGATCCAGGTGTCTTATCGCTTAATATGGTAGACGTCGCAGACGATCCAGAAGTATTTTCACTCACCGCAGACAACGGACAGTTCCAGGTTAATAAAGGTGTGGCAGGGAACGTGCTTCTTTCAAGTGATGGAGTTGAAGTCACCAATTTAGTCTTTGAACAACTTACCTCAGCGAGTGATGTGGGAGTGGTCCAGGTCCGTTTCACGCTTAAAACAGTGAACCCTTCCTTAAACGACTTGTTTCACTATGAAGAATCATTTCAGACAACGCTTCGAATTCCTCTTGATACCCAATGAGCGAGGGGCAGCTGCTTTGATGGTCACCATTATTTTGATGGCGATTGCCGTGCTTGTTGTTTCAACAACGGCTCTGATTGGACTTGATGATTTAGAGATTGGATCTTCTTCTCAAACAGGCAGTCACGCTATTCTCTCGGGAGAGAGTTGTGTAGAAGAAACCATTCTACGACTCACAAGAGATCACTCCTACGCAGGTGGCGTACTCGACGTCGGCGGTACACAATGCACAACTGTTGTGACAGGAACTCCTTGTGGAGCGTGTACACTGGATGTGACGGCCGTGGAACAATCGTTTACACGCAAACTCCGTGTCGAGGTGACCCTTACTGGTTCAAGTGTGAATATTACTCAATGGAAAGAAGTTAACTAATATGGCGCTTTTAGATCGTTTTACAACAGGTATCGGAATCGATATTTCACAACATCATTTGCGACTGGCGCAGGTATCCCTTTTTGGGACGGTTTGGAATACCCATGAAATAGAACTTCCTGAAGGTCTTATTCAGGATGATGCCGTGCTTAAGCCAAGTGAACTTCAGACCTTGATTAAGCAAAAACTTTCACGACTTTCTTGGATTCAACCAGGAACACCAGCTGTTCTGCTTCTTCCGGATTCTCGTGTGTTTTACTACGGTGATCTTTATCCAAGTTCGCTCAAAGGTTCACAACTAAAAGCAATGGTCTTTGAAAAAGCTCAAAAAGAAATTCCACTTCCATTTTCTCAAGCCATTCTTACACTATCACAGGGAGACAGAGTGGAAGACCAAACTCGCACAACAGTGTATGCCGTTGAAAGAGAGGTGATCAAGGGATTTACTTCACTCTTTTCTGAACGTCTTGTCCGTCTCATTGCTGTTGAAACTAACAGTAAATCCGTACTGCGTTTTGTTCAAAAAACTATTCGATCTGAACATCGACATTTGTTAAAACAAAACAACGTTTTTTTTCTTATCGATTTAGGAAGTTCGTGGATGAATGCCTCTGTTTATACAAAGAAAGGTGCCTGTCTTTATACAAGATCAATTCCTTATAAACAGTTTACGCACGAGAAACGTTCGTCGGCAAAACTCCCTCAAACAATTGTGGATAGCATTGCTGGGGTCATTGATGAAATCGTGCTACACTTCAGGCAAGAAGGAATCTCTCTTGAGTGTGTTTTGCTTTCTGGTGTGGAAGCATGGGATGAACGATTCATTGCAAAACCACTTTCTGAAGAAGGGACACTTTCTGTTATACGTGTGGGAGACGTGCTTGATGTGAAGACGCTTACACCCAAAGAACTTCATGTGTTTGGCGCCTGTATCGGCGCCGGGATCAGGGCAGCAACCCCGTTTATCTATAATTACCAACATAATTTTCTTTCCTAAGGGTATGACTACTCAACAAAAAGGATTTACGCTTATTGAACTTTTGGTCGTCATTGCGATCATTGGTATCTTGGTGGCTGTCGTGTTTGTGGCTCTTGATCCCGCAACGCGTTTTAAGCAAGCACGTGATGCTGTTCGACAAAACGATGTACAAGAAGTGTTGTCTGCGGTTAAATTGCATCAAGTTGACAATGCGGGTTCTTACTTGACCTCTATTGGAAACATGAACGCGGGCGAGGTCTATATGATTGTTGATGGAGCGATGGCTGCAGGCTGTGATGATAATAACGCCGCTTGTGATACGGCTGTCACAGCAGACACAAACTGTGTGAACTTGGCCGGACTTGCAACAGGTGGATATGTGGATGCGGTACCAGTCTCACCAGCAGGAACAGTCACCTGGGATACTGGAACAGCAGAAGGAACTGGTTACACACTTCAGCGTGATGCAACAGGAATCATTCACGTGCGATCCTGTGAAAGTGAAGACACAACAGAAATTTCCGCTTCACGATAAAAACTGTTTTCAAAACGAGCAAGCAATCAGCTTGTTCGTTTTTTTTGTGGATAAGTTAAGCAAAATGTCTCGAAGAGCTTGAACAAAAATGGTATACTCCACCACGTATGAGGAATCTATTTCGATTACGTCTGATAGCAGATGAAACGATCATTAAAAAAGCATTGTTTTTTTTCACGGCTTTAGTTGTATTTTTTTCATTTTTTGTCCATCCAGCATTTGCTTCACTTGGTTTTTCACCTGGAGATATTCGAGTAGAAGGAGTGATGGCAAATACAACTGTTGAACAAACCATTTATTTTTCACGTGACAGTGCAAATACTCCTTTAACGCTTGATATCACCTTTGGCGGACTTGCTGCTGAATATATTTCAGGACCTAGCAGTGTCACGTTTGAAACAAATCAACTATCCGTTCCTTACACGTTCAAAGTTTCCCCAGGCACCATCCCAGAAGGAGAATATACCTCCATGGTAAGTGCGGTGACCCGATCGGCAAATCGAGGGGATAAAAAGGGTTCGGGTTCATCGATTGCTCTGGCAGCCTATCCAGTGATCCACTTCACGGTTACAAACCAAGCTAAACCAGATTTCAAAATCGTGAATGCCATTTTTTCAGAAACAGAAGAGCATCAACCTGTTGGTTTCTCTTATTTGTTGGAAAACAAGGGGAATGTTGCCTCCAGACCATCTCGTATTGAATTGAAATTTGTTAACGCAGATAATCCCACTGAAGGTTACAATGAATTGATTGACGCAGAAGTGATTCCATTTGTTCAACCGTTTACCAATGAAAGTGTCGCCTTGTTTACCAAGCAGCAACTCTCCGTTGGTCGATACCTCATCGATATTCGTTTTTACGGTGAGTCGGGAATGATTTTTGAACGCACAGCCATTCCAATTCAAATTTTTCCTTCGGGAACATTCCAACAAAAGGGAACGTTTGAGAAATTCAGTTCAGACAAACAAACGTACGAACAAAACGAATTGATCCAGTTCAAAGGATCATTCAACAATATTGGATCTATCGGTGTTTCAGCATCCATGGTTGTGGAATTTTTCCAAGGTGAGAAACGCATCGATTTAGTCAAAACAGATCCAGTCTTTGTTCCACCAAACCGAGTGACTGACTTTACTTTGGACAAACGGTTTGCAGAAGGAGGAACCTATCGAGCAAAAGGATATATTAATTACGGTATTTACAACACAGACTCAAAAGACGTTACTTTTACCATTGGAACAACGAGTAATTACGTAGTCATTATCAGCCTGCTCGGATTTGTTCTTGTTGTCTTTCTTGCGCTCTTTTTCCTCCTTCATTCAAAGCGCAGGAAGAACAGTGTAACGCAACCACCTCAGACACCACTTCCGCCAGGAGCTTCTGTGATTATTACGCCTCCACAAACAATGCAAACACCACAAACTGTTCAAGTTACTCCAGACGTACCGGCTGCAACACAAGTTCCTCCTCAACCTGTCAATAATTTACCTAATCAACCAGTGAACCAACCAACAAATAATTCAAATAATACACTCAATAATTAATTCACTTTTCCTATGAACGAAAAAAGTTTTCCAATGATTGCAGGGCTAGTTGCTCTCGTTCTCGTTGTGATGTTGGTTATTTCCATGTCCGGAAAAACGCAACGATCAGTACAGCCAGCTCCAGAGTCTTCAGCTCCAGTGCAAGCTTATCGCAATGTCCAAGCCGGTGGCGCCGTTGCTCAAAATGTAAATCTGCCAATCCCTGTAAAGGCCACTGTAACCATCAAAAAATAATATTTAGTCCAATTTAATTATGTCTGATTCAAAACAAAGTTCAAACCTCATGGCGTTTGGGTTTCTCTTTACCCTTATTGCTGTGGTCGCTTTGATTGCTCTGATTCTTACCAACTCTTCTGCAGACACTCAGCAGAACGCTTCTGTTACAGAAGCGCCACCAGCATTTAATAACGACATGGTCGTTGCAACGTCCACGTTGGGAACTCATGCATCCTCTATCTCTCCTTCCCCACACAGTACAAAAACCCTTTACGTGCACGGAACGGTTACCGATCCAAACGGTTGTGAAACAATCGATAATACAACTTTGTGGGACATCGCGTTTTATTCAACAGTTTTGGCTGACGAGGCTTGTATCGCTGACGAGCAACAGTGTTACCAGCCTGCAGCAAGTGGTCTTACCTTTACAGATTGTTCAGGACCAACAGATACAACCCTTACGTATGAATTTCAAGTTCCCCTTCAATATTTTGCTGACGCAGCAGGTTGGACTTCTTATGCAAAGGTAAACGATCCAACATTAGACCCAGTTCAATCTGATACAGATTCAACGACAACAACCATTGCTAGTTTATATGCGATTAACGTAAACGAAACATCTGTTGAATACGGTGAGCAGATTGTGGGTGCAACATCTGCTTCTGGTGTTGGTGTAACTGTACAGAACTGGGGTAACGTTGACGGACTTGATCCGCTTGTTTCTCAAAACAATGCATCAGGTGACACAGAAGATCCAGCAACAGGTCGATGGCTTTGTACAGTCGGAACGATGCCGGTTACAGCAACAACTATTTCAAATGCTATTGCCGGAACATACACAGCTATGTCTAACACACCTACGGCTGTTGACATCTCTATTCCTCAAGCAACAGCAGCGGATGATGTCTTGTCTGATGTGGATTTCTACACCAAACTTACTATTCCTGAAGGTGTAGGTGGTACTTGCTCAAGCGTCTTGGTTATTGGTGCTGGTGGTACATAAATGACTACTTAAAAAACCATCTCGATCTGAGATGGTTTTTTTGTTTCATTTTATGCTATTGGTTAAATACGACAATAAAAATCACCTCGTAATGAGGTGATTTGTTTGTTATACTAAGGTTGAATCTTGATGAATCTATTGCTATGAAATATCTTCTACTTTACGGAACATTCTTCTGTGCAGTCCTGTTTTTTCTATTTCCAATAGATGCAAAAACGCAGGAAAACTCGGCACCGACGATTACATCAATGACGCTTTCAGAGAGTTCGGGTGGGGCAGCCCTTTCCTCGATCAATTTGATCGATGGTTCAACAAAACATGTGTATGTGCACGGATCCATCACGGACGCGGATTCTTGTGAACAGATCAATGATGTGAGCGGAACATCCACTTGGAGTGTTGTGTTTTTCCGCACAGATGTTGCTAATGCCCAGCTTTGTACGCCAGATAACCGCGATTGTTATCAACTGACTGAGAATAATACAAATCTCTCTCATTGTGATGGTCCGGGGGACACAAGTTTGGACTTTGAAATGGATATCCCGATTGCTTACTATGCTGACGCAACAGACGTCAGTTCTTCGCCAGACCATGCAACGACTGATTGGACCGTGTTTGTAGAAGTCATTGACGACAATGAAGCATCAACAAGTTCCACTATTACGACCGAACTCAATACACTCAAGGCATTAAATGCAGACGCCATGATTAACTATGGAGTTTTAGATCTGGATACTGCTTCCACAGAACAAACAGTTACTCTTACAAACACAGGAAACAATGACAGTCTCATTCCACTTATTAGTGATACTCTGGGATGGACATGTACGGTTGGAACGATGGGACCAGAGCGTGTTCACTATAATGCCTCCCAAGCACTTGGGTGGGAAAATGGAACAGCTGTGACAGCAACGCCTACGCAAATGATAGGGGTAAGTTTGTTGAAATCCAGCGGTACGCCTGCGCAAGCTCCTGTCTATTTTACGTTGCGTTTACCAGAGGGTGGTCTTGGAGGAGACTGTTCAAGCACCCTTGTTATGGGTGCAGGATAGGTGTGGCGATGAGGATCAAAAACGCTAGGGCCAAAAAGGCTAAAATGGCTGAGTAAATAAGGATTTTCACTTTTGCATAGGTTTTCTGAAATTCAGTATAGGACGTTTGAAACGTTCCATTATCAGACTTAACAGCGATTTTTTCAAAGCACACGTTTGGTTTATGAACTAACATCAGGGGGATGTGTGAAGGTTCTTCGGCAAGCAGAAAAATATAAATACCTGTTGCCGCCAAGAATCCAAAAGCAAAACCAAGCGTGATATTATGTGTGAGAATGGAGAGAATGAGTGACGACATATGAAGAAAAACAGCATGAAGACCAAAGGAAAAATTTTCAAACATACGGGCGCATTTCTATGAAGAATCGGATTGCACATTACTTAGGACACCAAACACTCCTGATTGCTCAGATTATTTTTTTGTTGATGTTCACGCAACTTTTTTTAATTGACTTTGGAAGAGTTGATGGAACTTCCATGGAACCAACTCTTGTTGATGATCAATTTTTTTTGGTTGATCGAATCAGTTTGCTCCTGAGAACACCCAAGCGCGGTGAGATTGTTCAGTTTTATCATCCACTGAGTCTTGGTACGTCTGTGGTGAAGCGCGTGGTTGGATTACCGGGAGAAACAATCAACATCAAATCTGATAAAATCGTGATTACCACAACCACAGGAACAGAAATGATCCTTTCAGAACCCTACCTCCCTCCACAAACGTATACAACATTTCGAGAAGGTTGGTCAGCACGATTTGTGATTCCAGCTGACTCCTATTTTGTTCTGGGAGATCACCGGTCAGTATCAGTTGATTCAAGAGAATTTGGTCCAGTGCACCGTAAGTATATCACTGGTTTGATAAATGTTCTAAAGATTCCGTAAGATCACTATGGTAAAGCATTTCTATTTTGAAATAAGGTTGCTCGTGTGTGTTTCTTGGGTCTTAGGTTGTCTTGTTTTGCTTTTTCTTGGCTTTTATCCACGTTCTGTTTCTGCAGCCGTTGGAATTTCACCTGGTAGCATTGAGGTCGGTTCCATTTTGTCTGGAACGATCGCATCAAAGTCTATTTCTATTAGTCGTACTAATACAGAAACAGATACACGAGTGATGATTCAGGTGTCCGGACCTCAAAAAGATGCCATCTTGGGAGCTTCCGAAATGATTCTGCCAAAAGGGGAGCAAGAAGTTCCTTACTATTTTATAATTTCTTCGAGCGGTTTGCCAAAAGATGAGGACCTATCTGCCACCCTTACCTTTTTGTTTATGCCAGATCAACCCAATGAATCTGGAAGTAGTATTGTCTTGTCACTGGCCGGCAAGGTGAACTTTCGTGTAACAGATCAGCGCATGGAAGAAATTGAGATCAAACAACTCAATTTCAAATCAACAAGCGATGGTGAAATTGAACTCTACTATTTTCTGCAAAATAAAGGCAATGTCGAATCAAGACCAGATAGTATTACCATTACATTGACCAATAGAGAGACTCTTAAGGTTGCTCAAGAGATTACCATTCGTAAAGAAGAAATTCCTCTTGCTCCAGCACACTCAGAACAAAATATTGTGTTTGATTTGGAACATGCCCTGGCCTCGGGACTGTATTACGTCGAGGCAGAAGTTAAACAAGGCGGATGGGTTCTTTTTCATAGTAACAAGGCCTCGCTCCAGGTATTTGGAAAGCAATCCGTTGTAGTGGAACTCATGCGCGAGCCTTCGTTCCAAGTTTCGTTTACGGTTATCCTTGTGGGAATTGGAAGTATTGTCATCCTTAAAACATCGAAAAAAACATCAGTTTAACGTATGCGTTATCTTGTTTTTGTCTATGTCATTTTTTCCATCTTCCTTTTAGGAACGCTTGGATATTTAGGATACATGTTTTTGGAAGATCGATTTGCTGTTTGGTCTGATTCTTCGTCTGGCTCTATTTTTGCTGTTGACGCAAATACATTGCGACAGCAACAGATCAACTCACGATTTCTGACCATTGAAGAAGATCTTGCTTTTGAGAGCATTTTGCCACCCGTCTCTAGCGAAGATCAAGTAAAACCAGCACTTGCTCTGCAAATTTCACCACAGCAGAAACTTCTTACAGGCGGAGATGCACTTCAAGTATTGGGCGAGCTTCGATACAAAGGACGAAGACAATGGGTGACCCTTCATTTTCAAATCATCAATGAGCAAAAAGAAATCGTTTTAGATGAGTATGAGTCTATTGAGGCCGGTTCTCGCGTCATTTTCTCAAAAAGGTTTGAACTAGGTCGATTTGTCCCCCCTGGGAATTACGTGCTGTTCGCCAATGTTCCACAAATTCAAGAACTTGTTTCCTCCTCTGATACATTTTTCGTCAGAGGTCTCTCGCTTGCGGAGCGTTTTGCGGAGACAGGACACATCTATATCAATCAAACAACTGCCTCTCCCAAATTTCCTCAGTGGATCCTTCTTGGAATCATTGCGAGCTCTTCTTCATTGCTTCTTTATCTGATTTTCAGAAAATAGTTTGTCGCAAACAGAACAACAAAACAAGGCAACAGCCTTGTTTTGTTTTGCAAAGTCATACGGACTGATATAATAACGCTATATGAAAAAGACGTTGCCTTCCATCGAGTCACCAAAGCGCATCCGTGTAAAAACACGTGAGCAGATTGATGACTTGATTAAAAAAGCGTTGACGGACACAACCGGAAACGCAACAGCAACTCTTTTTACAGAAGTTTTATTGTTTGCACATGATGCTCGTACTTCTGATATTCACTTGGAGCCAGATAAAACAGAAGCACGGATCCGATTGCGTATTGATGGTATCCTGCATGACTATTTTACGATTCCACCAGAACTACACAAACGACTCATTGCATTGCTAAAAATTCGCGCACACATGCGCACAGACGAACATCGTGCGCCACAGGATGGTCGCGACAGCTTTGAGTCACCAACCGGAGAAGTGGATGTTCGCGCCTCAACGATGCCAACAAACGTTGGGGAAAAGGCTGTGTTACGTTTACTTTCTAGTGAATCGCACAAGTTAACACTGGAGCAACTTGGCTTTGAAAAAGGAGATTTTGAAAAGATTTTACGGGGAATTCACAAACCTTGGGGCATGATTTTGACCACGGGTCCAACAGGTTCAGGAAAAACGACAACCATCTATGCCATCTTGGAGATTTTAAATAAGCGGTCCGTCAATATCTCAACTATTGAGGATCCTGTTGAATTTTTTATCTCCGGTATCAATCAAAGTCAGGTTGATTCCTCAGCCAAACTCACATTTGCTAAAGGGTTGCGTTCACTGGTGCGACAGGATCCAGATATTATTATGGTGGGAGAGATTCGAGATGAGGAAACGGCACAAATCGCCGTCAACGCAGCTTTAACTGGACACAAGCTTCTTTCCACGCTTCACACAAATAATGCCGCAACAACCATTCCACGTTTATTGGATATGGGCGTTGAACCTTTTTTGCTTGCTTCCACCATGAATGTCGCCGTTTCACAACGTCTGATGCGAAGAGCCTGTGACGTTTGTAAAAAGAAAAAGACTCACTCACGCGCAGATTTAGAAGCAGGACTCGATAAGGTTACGCTTGATATGTTATTTCATGGATCATCTAAAATCTCTCTTGTGGAGGTGGAAGGATGTAAAGAATGTAATAACACAGGCTATCATGGACGCGTTGGTATTTATGAAGTGTTGGAAGTCACAGAGGCTATTCAGAAACTCATTGTAAAACGAGCTAGCAGTAAAGAAATTGAAGACGTTGCTGTTGAAGAAGGAATGACGACGTTGTTGCAAAATGGTGTTGAAAAGATATTAGAAGGGGAGACAACCATTGCGGAATTTATTCGTGTGATGAAAGAATAATGTGAACACACAAACACTTCAAAAATTGTGGTTTCGATTGAACGTTCAACTCACCCGTAAAGAGAAACTCATCTTTGCGAAGTATTTGTCGGTGCTTCTTGGGGCAGGGTTAGCGATCGATGAATCCGTGGACGTTTTACAAAAACAGGCAACGGGTTCGCTTGGTCGCATTTTGAATCATCTCTCTGCAACCGTGAAACATGGAGAAACCCTTGCAACAGGATTATCAGCGTTTCCACACGTGTTTAGTCCTCTGTTTATCAACTTGGTTGAGTCTGGAGAAGCATCGGGAAACTTACAAGGAAATTTGTTGAACGTTGTTTCCCACCTGGAAAAAGAGTACGAGCTCAACTCAAAAATTCGTGGGGCGCTCATTTACCCAATTGTGATCATGGTCATGGCGGGGGTGATTGCAGCTGGAATTTTTATTTTCGTTATCCCAAACGTGATCGCCATGTTCAAGTCCTTGAAGGTGGAGTTGCCGTTGCCAACAAGAATCTTAATTGCCATTGCGGAGTTTATTTCTAGTCACGGCGTTTTAACAGTTGCTCTTATTCTGGGAACCGTTGCCATCGTTGCATCCATCCGTAAGATTGCTTTTTTTGATAAAGCTTTGCACGGACTTTTGTTGATTTCTCCTGTGATTGGTGGAATTGCAAAAAAGGTGAACATGGCGCGTCTGACGCGGTCTCTTGGAACCATGGTAAAAAGTGGTATTTCCATTGATGAAGCCGTTGTCATCACGAAAAATACATTGGACAACGTTTACTACAAAGATATTGTCGAGGAGTTAAAAGAAGCGATCAAACTTGGAAACGAACTTTCGACCGTTTTAGAAAAGCACAGTCGCTTGATTCCACCCATGGCTTCGCATGTGATCTTTGTGGGGGAGCAGGCTGGATCACTTGGAGACATGCTTATGTATCTTGCGACGTTTTATGAAAATGAGGTTTCAGAGGTGACGAAAAATTTGTCTCAACTGATGGAGCCATTTTTGCTTGTGTTTATTGGTGTGATGGTAGGAGGACTTGCTCTTGCTGTGATGACGCCTATTTATGAAGTGGTTGGATCGTTCTAAAAAACCCGCCGGATTTACCTTGATGGAAGTAATCGTCAGCATTGCTCTGTTGAGCTTATTGTTTGGGTTGGCTATTTACGCAACAACCAAACTCTCAACGCAGCTCTTTATTGCCCCCGCAGACGCACATCTATTGCATGTTCTGACGACGGCTTCTCGTCGAGCACGAGATGGGGTGCAGTCAAGTGCCTGGGGTGTTTATTTGCCGTTTAACGAGACAACGCGCGTGTTAAGCGAGGTGACTGTGTATAAAGGGCAGACCTATGACCTGCGAGATCCAGCGTATGACCAGACATTTTCGTTTTCAGAACGAGTAAAGTTTGTTTCTGTTGATCTTTCTGGTTCTGCGCCAGCGACGTCTAATAGTCATGAAGTTTCGTTTGATCTGTATTCTGGTTCAACTAGTGCATATGGATCTATAGAGCTCGAAACCATGGGGATCACTCGACACGTCACTGTTTCTCCGCATGGATTTGTGACAAAAGAATTATGAAACGTTTTGAACAGGGTTACACATTGTTAGAGGCGCTTCTAGCTATCGCGTTTGCAGCGCTCTTTTTTTCTGGAGCCATGGGACTTGTTTTAACATCGAATCGCACAAGTGCAGAAGCATCTTTGCGACAGAAGGCACTTTGGAGAGCTCAAGAGGGGCTCTCCGCGCTTGAATCGATCTCAGATGCTGATCTAACCCTGACACAGACAGGTTCGCTTACGTTTGCATCCAATCAATGGACGCTTGGGCAATCCGGTCCGCAAGATCTTGGAGAGGGAATCTCACGTACAGTGAAGGTTTCTTCAGTCGAGAGAAATGTCGATTGCCAAATTGTTCCTACGGGAGGGACAGTAGACGCAAGTAGTTTTACGTTTGAAAGTATTGTGACATGGGAAGATTTGCGTGGACAAACGCAGACGATTTCTCTCAAGACAATGCGAACAAACCCTACTAATCCAACCAGTAGTTGTTTTGCAAATGATTGTTCACGTCTTGCATGGGACTACTCGTCTGCAAGTTGGTATGGAGGCAAACAGCTTCGAGATATTTTTGTCACCAATCTTTCCGATCATAGCATCGAGATTTCTAGGATTACGCCTACATGGGACAACACGGCACTTATTCAACAGATTTTCATTGACGCAGATCGATTTTGGACAAGTGTTGGTCCCGGATCTCCAAGTGGAGAACAACCAAGTGGGGTCACACTCACAGGGGATGAAGCAGAGATTTCCCCAAGTGGACAAGTGGAAATTCCAAAAATTCAATTCAATTCGGCGATGAGTGGGGCGACGTTAACGATTCAATTTGAATGCGAGGATACGTCCAGCGTGACATTGGGTCCATTTGTTCCGATTTAATAAGTTTATGAACCAAAAAGGCTTCAGCCTATTTGAAACTGTTCTCTATATTGGCATTTTTGCCATTCTCATCCCATCGTTTATGGGGATCATTTTGGGGTTTGTGCAGAAGTCTCAAGCAATCGATATGCGTGTGCGTTTGGAAGAAAAGGCGGCGATTATTCGTTCAAGTCTTCAGCATGAACTCACAGAAGCAACATCGATTGATGTGACACATTCTGTGCTAGGAACAAGCGATAGTCAGCTGGTGTTTCAAGACGCTACAAATCAAACAGTAACGCTTCAGAAAACAGCCAGTTCCGTTACCTTTCCTCAAGGGGTCAAAACAGTCCATCGGTTAGAACGAGAAACGCTTTCAACAAATGAGTGGATGACGGATGCGGATATGGAAGTGGGTACCTGGAACGTTGGTGTTGTACGAAATTCCTCTGGTGTTTTGGTAGGACTCAATGTTGAAATGACGTTACGGATGTTAAATACGGTGGGGACATCGCTTGAGACCGTTCAGCTGACAACGCAAACAAGTATTCCTCTTGCACTGCAAACAACAGAATTATGACAAACCAAGATACTCAACGAGGTGCAGTTCTTTTGTTCACAGTCTTGATTGTCGGACTTGCGGCTGTTGCAATTATGTCTGTGCTTGCAACCGCTGGTCTTAATAGCAAGGTGGATTCAAACCAAGAGGTGAGTGCTGCCCTAGTTAAAGCGCATTTGGACGGTTGTTTTAGAGAGGTATTGGTTCAGTTCAATCAGGATGTTCTGTATAATCCGGGTACGATAAACACCCTGGATGCCATCTGCACGGTGATGGTAACCGACCTTGGAGCTGATATGCGTGAGGTGACGGTAAGTCTAACAGAGCTAGATATTACCCGCGCCATTTCAGCCCAATTTTCCGTAAACGGCATGATCGTAACTTCCACAAACGAGCCATAATTTCCCCCAAAAAGACCCTTGCCACAAAAACCCCTATTTGTTATAGTTATGCCGCTAAGGAACGAATAAATGTTGTCCAGATTGCGCGAGATACGCCGGGCTGGAGGGCGGAAAGCTTGTGAGTCGACCGTATTGGTCGGCGAGCAAGTTTCCAACCGAAGACCAAGTAGCTTGCCAATCTGGGCAACATTTAAGGGCGTGTAGCTCAGGTGGTTAGAGCGTTACACTGATAATGTAAAGGTCGGAGGTTCGAGTCCTCCCACGCCCACCATGTCGGACCTAAAAAATTGCGCCATCTGCTTCGGCTTCGTGAAAAAACT
>Ga0208373_1003644_pt1 | contig 14845 bp, 12 predicted proteins | sample RifOxyC2_FD_184036 | JGI IMG/M metagenome (GOLD analysis project Ga0208373, IMG submission 184036) | Soil microbial communities from Rifle, Colorado - Rifle Oxygen_injection C2 (SPAdes) | ecosystem: Environmental > Terrestrial > Deep subsurface > Rock core/Sediment | place: Rifle, Colorado...
ATTATTACGCAGTGGTGTCCAATACTTTAATGATAATCTTGTTTTCTATTTTTAATGATAAAGGCTTGGCGTAAGGCTTCTTCGGGGGTTATCTGGCCATTCCTCAAGTACTCCAAAATCTTTTGAAATGTACCCATTTCATAATCATTGGCACCCATAAGCGCTACTTCTTGCATCACCGCGACGATTCTTGCCTCTGCGTCTTCCTCAATGGTTGTTTCTCTTTCCATAATATTTAATCACTAATTATTTTCCGCAACATTTCTTATATTTCTTCCCGCTACCGCACGGACACGGATCATTTCTCCCAACCTTATCCCCTTCTGCCGTACGCGGTGTTAACTGAAGATTGGGATTTTCTCCGCCGTCGCCGGCGCTTTTTGCCGGAGCGGATAATTTCAAGCCTCTTTGTTTCATCAACGAAGGAGCAATATCTGTCGCCAAACCGACTTTATAAATACTATAAACCACTTGCCTGTCTATAAGATGCAAAAATTCCTGAAACATTCTATATGATTCTTTTTTGTATTCAACGAGTGGATCATGCTGGCCATAACCGCGCAGACCAATGCCGGTACGTAAATAATCAATCGCGCTTAAGTGCTCCACCCACAAAGTATCAATCGCTCGCAACATCATCCCTCTCTCAATTTTTCGCATCATTCCCTCTCCGGCCTGTTGGTCAATCTTCTTTTCCAATTCATCATAAGCAACCCTCGCTAATTCCATCAAATATTCTATAATACGGGTTCTGACGGCCGCGTCGTGCGCCCTGTCCCCCGCCCAACGTTTTATTCCATCCAAATGCACTCTTGCTTCCGGCAAGATGGAAAAGACAGTCCCGACAACTTCATAAATTTCTTCTATATTCCAATCGCCCTCTTCTTCGGAAGTGGTATGAAACAAAACAACTTGCTCAATCTCGCCCTCAACTATTTCCAAAACTTTATTTTTTAAATTTTCCGCCCTTAGAATTTCTTTTCTTTTTTTATAAACAACATCTCTGTGCTTGTTCAAGACATCGTCATATTCCAATAAATGTTTTCTGATATCAAAATTATGACCTTCCACTCTTCTCTGGGCCGATTCAATGGTTTTGGAAACAACTCTGTTTTCTATTGATACATCTTCGGGAAAATTAAAGGAGGTCATTATATTTTTTAATCGTTCTCCGCCGAAAATTCTCATCAAGTCGTCTTCCGCCGAAAGATAAAATTGCGATGATCCCGGATCGCCTTGGCGGCCCGCGCGACCGCGTAACTGATTATCAATACGTCTTGAATCGTGTCGTTCCGTGCCGATAATATGCAAACCGCCCGCGACTCGCACTTTTTCCGCGTCTTCTTCACTTTTTGGATTTCCACCTAAAATAATGTCCACGCCGCGTCCGGCCATATTGGTAGCGACAGTCACCGCCCCCGGACGCCCGGCTTGAGCGATAATTTCAGCTTCTTTTTCGTGATGCTTAGCGTTTAAAATTTGATGCGGGATACCTTCTCGTTCCAACAATTCTCCCAACAATTCATTTTTCTCAATGGAAATCGTGCCGACTAAAACCGGCTGGCCGTTTTCGTGCCGTTTTTTTATTTCAGAAACAACCGCCTTGAATTTTCCCATTTCTGTCCTAAAAATTTTATCGCGCATATCTTCGCGCGCCATTTCCTTATTTGTCGGAACAGACACAACTTCCAAGTTATAAATTTTGGAAAATTCTTCCGACTCGGTCAAAGCGGTTCCCGTCATACCGGCCAACTTTTTGTAAAGCCTGAATAAATTTTGAAAAGTGATCGTCGCCATTGTTCTGGATTCTTGGCGAACATTAACTCCTTCTTTTGCTTCTATCGCTTGATGCAATCCTTCACTATATCTCCTACCGGCCATTAGTCTGCCGGTAAACTCATCAACAATAATCACCTCGCCCTCGCGAACGACATAATCTTTATCCCGACGGAATAAAGTTTCCGCGCGCAGAGCCTGCTCAATGTGGTGCACCATAGTGATACCGCCCGAGGTATAAATATTTTCAACTCCTAAAAATTTTTCCATTTTGGAAATTCCCGCTTCGGTAAGCGTCGCCGCCCGCATTTTTTCATCAATATTATAGTCTTCATTTTCTTTTAATCTTCTGACTAGTTCGGCAAATTTAGCATACAAATCAGCTGATTCTTCGGCCGGCGCGGAAATAATAAGCGGAGTCCTCGCTTCATCGATTAAAATACTGTCAACCTCGTCAATAATGGCAAAATTCAAATCGCGCCCTACCATCTGCTCCAGTTCCGGAACCATATTGTCGCGCAAATAGTCAAACCCGAATTCATTATTGGTTCCGTATAAAATATCCGCAGTGTACGCTTCTTGGCGCGCTACCGGACGCAAAAATTCATTGGCGACTTTAAAACTGCCGACTTCACTATTTTCTTTATTTTCGGCTGTAGATTTATATTCTTGGTCGTAGAGAAACGCCGCCTCGTGCTGGATACAACCGACGGATAAACCTAAGGCATGATAAATCTGCCCCATCCAAACTGCGTCTCTTTTTGCCAAATAATCATTGACAGTGACAACATGAACGCCCTTCTTGGTTAACGCGTTAAGATAAATAGGCAAGGTGGATGTTAAAGTTTTTCCTTCTCCGGTTTTCATTTCCGCTATCTGCCCATTATGTAAAATCATTCCGCCTAAAAGCTGGACGTCAAAATGTCTTTGTCCCAAAACTCGCTTGGCCGTTTCCCTTACAACCGCGAAAGCTTCCGACAAAATATCATCCAAAGTCTCTTCTTTTTCCAATCTTTCCTGAAATTTTTTTGTCATCCCTTTTAATTCTTCAAAAGAAAACGACTCGAATGTTGATTCGAGTTCGTTAATCCGGGAAACTTTAGCCTGCAATTTATCTATAATTTTTTTATTGGGATCGCCAAATATTGTAGTAAAAAAAGACATAAAATCTCCAAATTATTCCCCTCTGTAATTAAAAATATACCCGATTGTTTTATAAATTAATTTTGCCACCATAAAATCGGGCGCGGATAAATTTTTTATCGGAGAGAGCTCCACAAAATCAATCCCGATTATTTTTTTCTTTTTAGCCACTTCTTTTATGATATCGAGAGCGTCATACCAGCTTAATCCTCCCGGTTCGGGCGTTCCGGTTGAAGGCATTATTCCAAGAAGCAACAATCTCCTCTATCTTCCATTCTTTCATTTCTCTCGCCCAAAATGTTTTTATTCTCTTTTTGTTTTTCTCCAAAAAAGGAAATTCACTTCCCTCACTCAGCTCATTGCTTATATTTCTGATTCCCACTTGGACAAGATTAAAATTTTCTCCCAATTCAAGACTTCGACGCATTGCTCCGCCATGAGTATATTTATTTCCTTCAAATGAATCTCTCAAGTCCGCGTGCGCGTCAAACTGCAATAGGGTTAAGTTGGAAAATTTTTCTTTAGCCGCCCCAAATGAGCCAATCGTCAAGGTATGCTCTCCACCGAAAACTATTGGCAGTTTTTTAGCTTCATAAACATCCTTTACGACTTGATATAATTGGTCAAGAGCATCTTCTATATTCTTTTTGGGAATAATTTCTTTAATCGTAGCGATTTTAACTTCACGGTAAATTTCTTTTTTCAGTTCGTCGTCAAATAATTCCACCTCTTGGCTGGCATCAATTATCGCCTTCGGTCCATTTTTTGTTCCATGCCCATAACTTACCGCTTGCTCCAGACCAAAGGGAATTACAACAACATCGGAATCTTCTATCTTAGAATCCTCCTTCTTTAAACCGAGAAAATTTTTCGTCGCTTCTTTCATTATTTTTGGAAAAGTTTGCTCCAATTTTTAAATTCTCTATTTTTCCAACTTCCTTTGTGGTAGGCGTAGCTCGCGATTAAAGGTAAAACCGAGGTCGCTTCGGCAAAAACCATTTGATCGGAACCTTTTGTTGTTTCCACTTTTCCCCAAGAATTTGCCTCTTTTAGAGTAGAGCTAGAACAGGCTCCGTCGCGTGAATCGGCGACTGTAATTTGAATAGCGTATTTATGAAGAGACGCCTCAAAGCCTAAAATTTCGGCGCAAACAACCGTATCTTGAGTAAAATTCTTCGGGGTACCCCCACCAATCATCAAAAGACCTGTTGTTTTTCCCTCAATTTTTATTTTTGTCAGTTCAAGAAAATCCTTAACCGAATCTATAGAAAGATGTTTTTCCGGTTTTTCCCATTGATGAGCCACCAATCCAAACCCGGCGCTGGAATCGGAAAAAGCCGGACAAAATATCGGCACATTGTTTTCATAAGCCACTTGGACCAATGAATCTTTTTTCTTTGAATTTTCCACTAAATATTTTCCCATTTCGGCGATAAATTCGCGGGAAGAATATGGTCTTGGCTCTAGAGAATCTGCAATTTTTTTAATGGTCTGGTCGCAGACTTGCAATTCTTCTTCGTCAATATAAGTGTCGTAAATGCGATCAACATAAAGACTGCGGAGCAAGGTGTCGTCAACGCTGACCTCTCCTTTATAATGTTTAAATCCTAGCGCTTCAAAAAAATCCATATCAACAATGCTCGCCCCGGTCGCAACAATGCAATCAACCATTTTATTTTTTACCAAATCAACATAAAGTTGCATACATCCGGCCGCGCTGGTACTTCCGGCTAAGGTCAAAATTATCGTACAGTCTTTATCTTTCAACATTGTGTCGTAGATCTCCGCCGCGCGAGCGGTATCTCTTGCCGTAAAAGACATGTCTTTCATTGACTCAACAATTTTTGTCGCGTCAAAAGACTTAATGTCAATGTGTTTTATTTCCTCTTTAAGCAAATCTTTTTTTTCTGGCATATGCTTTGGATTATTTATAAATTAAGGAACAAAAACGGCTACGGCAATAACCGTCGTCCACAAACCGCATTTATCCACAATAGCCGATTGAGTAATATTTGTTGTTTTAACGATTTTCCCGCTGACTTTATATATTTGTTCTCTTTCGTCCCAAGCTTGATTAACATCAAATTCTACACCCAATGTAGAAGCAAGCATAGAGGCGGCTAAATCTTCCGCGTATTCACCAGCTTTTTGATCTGTTTCACCAAAAGAATGATGCTCTGATAAATAGCCATAATGAGATGTATCGGCTGGAAGAGCAAGACCGATAGAAGAAGCTAACAATCTATTTGATTCATTGGTCGCATTCCTGGCCATTACGCAAAAAACTACTTCACCGGGGCTTAATTCCTTTAATCCTTGCATCCTGCTTACATTTTTGCATCCCGGAGGATGAATACTGGAAACTGAAACTAAATTGAATTTCTCAATACCGGCATCGCGCAAAGCCGCCTCAAATGATTGAAGCATTTCTTTATGTCTGCCGACTCCTTTGGTAAAAAAAACTTTTTGGGGGACCATCTTTCGATTGAAACATCAGAACATTAAAGCATATAAAATAATGCTTAAATGTTTGCCTGTTTTTGTTATGTTATTTAAATAAAAATATTCAAAATCAATCGTGGGGTAGCTTTTAGCCCTGTTTTTTCAATAAATTGATCCCCTCAATGGATGTAGATCTAATATCATAATGAGGAGAACCGTTCTTCATGCCAAACATAACATTGAACGATAAAAGTTTTCCGCCCACAGTAAGCTTAAATATATGTACAGGAAGCATGTTTTGATCAATACCAATTTCTCCCTGGGAAGTATTTTTAGATTGTAAAATTTCTTGAATTTCTAATAAAATTTCTCTTGCTCTTTCCTCTGTTACTTCTCCCGTCTCGTTTATCAAAATACCTTTTATGCTTTTTTCTATAGATTCTCTAATTCTTTGCGCTTCTTGACCTTGTCTCTGATATTCGGATCCTCCCGGCTTTTGACGATCTCCTCCATCCAACGGCGCATTTTTACGCCATTCTTTTAATGGACTCATAATTTTTTTATTAATTATTAAACCTTTAACCTTTATATATAATAACAAAAAAAATCAATAATACAAGTGTCCTTCTAAATCTTAACCATCTCAATCTCCTCCTCCAGCCGCACACCGAATTTTTGGCTAATCTCCGTCTTTACTAATTCAATTAACTCTGCTACTTCTTTGGCGGTTGCTTTGCCAATATTTACTATAAAATTAGCGTGTTTTTCGGAAATTTTCGCCCCGCCGATTTGCCTACCCTTTAAATTGCATTGCTCAATAAACCAGGCCGCGGGAATCTTACCAAATTCAATAAATTTTGGTGGAATTTCGTAATTTTTTAATTTTCCCAAAATTTCATCGTTAACCTCAATATTTTTAAACACACTTCCGGCGCTTGGAAAATCCAAGGGCAGTTTTTCATTGCGCGCTTTTAAGATTTTTTTCATTTCATCTTTTATTTTTTCCTTGTCCCCTTCTTTTAAAATCAGTACTACTTCTAAAATTATGTCTTTATTTTGTTTAAAAATACTGTCCCTGTATCTAAACCTGCATTCATTTTTACCAATATTCATGATTCGTAATTCATGCTTGCCTCGCCGTAGCTTTGCGAAGGCGGGATTCATAATTTCCAGAACGTCCACACTCTCTACCGACTCCCCAATAGCATGCCCATACGCCCCGGCGTTTCCCCTTACCGCTCCGCCGATCGTTCCCGGAATTCCGGCCGCCCATTCCAAGCCGGTGAGCCCTCTATCCGCTGCCACTTCCACTAATTTTCTAAGTGTCGCGCCGGCCTCTGCAATAATTTTTGTATCTTGTATCTCGTATTTAGTATTTTGTATTTTTATCACTAATCCATCAAATCCTTGATCCGCAAACAAAATATTACTTCCCCCGCTAAAAATAAAAAATGGCAAGTCTAATTCTTTTGCTACTTCCACCGCCATTTTTATCTCTTCTCCGCTTTTCGCCACTAAAAAATATTTTGCCGATCCGCCAATTCTAAAAGTGCAATGGTTGGCCAAAGGTTCGTTTTCTAAAATATCACTGCTAATTTTCTCTTTTAAAATTTCTATCATATTTAAAAAGTCTATCAAAAAATAGTGTGGAATACAATAGACCTACTGCGTAGTAACTTTCGTCACGAAATTTTCAGATTTTGAGAAAATTTTGTTATAAATTTTTAAGGTAATATGGTTTATTGGCAAAAAAATTTAGGGCAAAATTTACCGAAAGATGAGAATTGCAGTAGAAAGGTTATTGCGCGGTGGGTCTAATGCATAAATTTAAGTTTTACATTTTCCCCTTTTTCGGCTAAAATACAGTCATGGCAACCATAGAAGACTTAATCCAAAAAATAAAATTTTACTCGCCGGGAGCTGATACTGACCTCATCCGGCTGGCTTATGATTACGCGAAAAAAGCTCACGAAGGGCAAAAAAGATTAAATGGCGAGCCATATATCAACCATTGCTTGGCGACGGCGATAAACCTGGCTGAAATGAAATTAAGTCAAAACATTATCATTGCCGGGCTTTTGCACGATGTCCCCGAAGAGACAAAGCCGGACCACCCGGAAATTGCCCTAAAAGAAATAAAACATAATTTTGGCGAAGAAGTGGCTACTTTAGTCTACGGAATCACTAAGTTGGGAAAAATAAAATATCGCGGAATGGAACGGTATCTTGAAAATCTACGCAAAATGTTTATCGCCATGGCCGAAGATGTCCGAGTAATTTTTATAAAATTTGCCGATAGAATCCATAACCTGGAAACGCTGGACGCTCAACCGCCCGCCAAACAAAAAAGAATTGCCCTTGAAACAATGGAAATTTACGCCCCAATCGCCAATAGACTGGGCATGGGTGAAATAAAAGGAAAACTTGAGGATCTTTCTTTCAAATATTTATACGCCAAAGATTATGAGGAGCTAAAAACTGATGTTTCAAAAAAATATAAATTAAAAGGAGAATGCTTAAAAAAAATAAGATTAAAACTTTTAAAAGCTGTCGCCGGTTTTTCAGTCGAACAGAATAATGCGGGTGAATTTAAAACAAAAAATGCCGAAAGAATAAAAATATATTCCATCCATGGTCGAACAAAACGGCTTTGGAGTATTTTTAATAAACTGAAAACAAAAAATGCCGAGGATCTTTCCAGAATCTACGATCTTGTGGCTTTAAGAGTTATTGTTAATACTGTTGCCGAATGCTACACGGTCTTGGGAATTATTCACCAAATCTGGAAACCGTTAAAAGGAAGGATTAAAGATTATATTGCCCAGCCAAAACCGAACGGCTATCAATCTTTGCACACAACCGTTTTTTGCGATGACGGAGAAATTGTTGAATTCCAAATCAGGACAAAAAAAATGCACGACGAGGCTGAATACGGTGTCGCCGCTCATTGGTATTATGATGAAAAAGGATCTGTCGCCCCCGCGAATAATGAATTGAAATGGGTCAAAGAGTTGACAAAATGGAAAAAAGAATTTGAAGAAAACCAAAAATTTTTAGAGACTTTAAAGATTGATGTTTTTCAAAATAGAATTTTTATTTTTACTCCCAAGGGCGATGTTATTGATTTGCCGGAAAATTCAACTCCGATTGATTTCGCCTATACTCTCCATACTGATTTGGGCGATAAATGCACCGGAGCAAAAGTTAATGATAAAACAGCCCGTCTTGACACAAGACTGCAAAATGGCGATGTAGTGGAAATCATTACGGATAGAAATAAAAAAAATCCCTCGCCTGACTGGCTTGGATTTGTTAAAACAAGCACGGCAAAAAATAAAATAAAGAGCAGATTACAAAAAGCAAAAATTGAGGATGAGGGATATAAAATAATTTGCACTAGATGCAAAGAGATTATTAAGCATGTATCAAAAAAACCTGACCCAAACGAGCCGGTTTATTGTAAAAAATGCAAAGAGAGAATGCGGAAAGAAAAAAACTCCTTAATAAAAAATTAATTATTTTTGGAAATCTTTTTTATAATTCCTCCCAATTCTTCTTCGCTGTAAAAATGAATGATGACCTGCCCGCCTCGGCCGGTTTTTTTAATTTCAACTTTTGTGCCCAGAACGCCACGCAGAGTCTCTTCTTTGGCGGTCAAATTTGGATCCGCGCCCGATATTTTTTTCCCGTGAGCTTTTTTAACGATATTTTCCGTCTCGCGAACGGTCATGTCGTTTTTCAAAATCTGCCTAAAATATTTTAATTGATCCGCTTGATTTTCAAAACTAAGCAAAGTTCTCGCATGGCTTTCTTTTATTTTACCCTCTCTTACCGCTTGTTGTATTTCTTCCGGAAGATTTAAAAGGCGGACAGTATTGGCAACGGCCGGACGACTTTTCCCCACTCTTTTGGCCACATCTTCTTGCGTCAAATTAAATTCATCCATCAACTGACGAAAAGCGCGCGCTTCTTCAATAGAATTTAAATTTTCTCTTTGAATATTTTCAATCAAAGCCAGTTCCAATTTTTCTTGTTCATTGACTGTTCTCACAATCGCCGGAACAGTTTTTAAATTTAAAAATTTTGCCGAACGAAATCTCCGTTCTCCGGCAATCAGTTCGTAATTTTCATCATCAATTTTTGAAACAATAAGCGGTTGCAAAATTCCGTGCTCTTTTATTGACTGCATTAATTCTTCGAGCTCCTCCTGACTAAAATCAACCCGAGGTTGTTTGGGATTTGGTTTAATCTTTTCTATCGGAATATCAAGCAACCTATCTCCTCTTTGGGAAATATCATCTTTACTGAAAACTTGAACTATTTTTTTCGCGGGAATAAGAGAATTCAGTCCCCTCCCCAGGCCGTAAGACATAAAAGTATTTTTATAGAGACCTTTGCAAAAATCCATTTCGGCTACAATTCCAGAATTTCGGCTGCAAAATCGCATATGCTCCTCCGCTTATACTCCGTATAAACATCGTCGCATCTGCAATTTTTCGCCAGAAATTCTGAAATCTCGCTGCGAAAGCGATTTTATAAAGGTCTCTTTTAAATTTTTGATTCTAACAATTCTCTGGCCAATCTTTCGTACGCTCTCGCTCCTTTGCTTCGCGCGTCATAATGCAAAATAGATAACCCATGCGAAGGCGCTTCGGCAAGCCTTATGTTTCTCGGAATTACCGAACGAAATATTTTATTGGGAAAATATTGATATAATTCTTTAAGGACAGCTTCGGACAAACCGACTCGGCTGTCGTACATTGTAATTAACGCTCCCAAAATCTCCAGCTCCGGTTTTAAACTTTCTTTAACTAAACCTATCGTCTCTAACAATTGACTTAGCCCCTCTAGGGCATAATATTCGGCCTGAACCGGAATAAACACGCTATCGGCGGCAACAAGACTATTTAGCGTTAAAAGCCCCAAGGAAGGCGGACAATCTATGATAATGTAATCATAGTCGTTGCGTACCTCCAGAAGGGCGTCATGGAGCCTGTGCTCTCTTCTCTCCGCATTCACGAGCTCAATATTGGCCCCGGCCAAAGAAACTGTCGCCGGAGCGACTTTGTATCCGCGAACCGGAGTATTCACAACAATATCCCCGAAAGAGGAAAGACCGGCGATTGATTCATAAACGCCTTTTCCCAGAACACGATGATCAATACCCAGCCCGGAAGTCGCGTTCGCTTGCGGATCCATGTCAACCAATAAAACAAATTTTCCAAAATTGGCTAAATACGCGCCCAAGTTAACGGCAGTGGTTGTCTTCCCCACTCCGCCTTTTTGATTAACAATGGAAATTATTTGAGCCATAAAAAATTGATAAATCCAAAATTATAAATTACAAATCCTAAATAAATTCAAATATCTAATGTTTAAAATTTGAAAATCTGCCTCTTCGTCATTTCGAGCTTCTCGAGAAATCTCGTGATATGATTAACCTTGGTGAGGGATCCCTCGACAAGCTCGGGATGACAAATTAAGATGATCGATTTTAAACGTTTGTATTTAGTGCTTTGGATTTATTTGGAATTTGTGGTTTTGAATTTGGTGCTTCCCTTATATTATACTAGCGCCTTGTTTTTTTGACAAATAAGTTTTAAAATGGAATAAATATAGTAGATGGGCGAGTGGCGGAATAGGCAGACGCGCACGACTCAAAATCGTGTGGGAGTAATCTCATGAGGGTTCGATTCCCTCCTTGCCCACCACGTACAAGGTTTAGGTTGATTCTTTAGCTCGGCGGAGCAATAATCTCTAAAGTTTATTGTTTACTGAGCACTTGAATGAACCTATATCTTGTACATGGCCCACCAAAATCTGACTTTTTGCAATTTGACCGACGAGATTAAAAGCGACTTTTATCCATTCTTTCGTCGGTTCGAGTCAATTATTCTGCTTTTGTTCAATCCACATCTTTTTCTTCTCCAGCGACTTCTTTCCCGCAAGAAGTTTTCTTTTTTATTCGTGGCAGATTTCTCTTTTATCTTACTCTGAATAACCGTCCAAAAGTCGAATAATCTAATATGGCGGAGACACATTCTAAAAAGGAAATTACTCAATATACATCTTGGCAATTAGTCAAAGACATTTTTGAGTTGCTTCGACCTTACCGAGGCCGATTTTGGCTCGCCTCACTTATCAGAGTGCTTGGCGATCTGGCGTGGCTCTATCCCGCTTTTGCCTTTGCCTCAATAGTTACATTTCTAACGCACTATCAACCAGGACAATCCTTAAATCCTATTTGGATAGCGTTAGGATTATGGCTCGCCACGACAGTTATTAGAAGTTTAAGCCAATTTTTCTCTAAATTTATTGGCTATAAAGTTGCTGAAAAATTGACAATTGACTTCACACTTAAAACCGTCCGGCATTTATTTCTGCTGGATATGGCGTGGCACGAACGAGAAAATTCCGGAAACAAAATTAAAAGAATACAAAATGCTGGAGACGGGTTTAATAAAATCATTCGCCTTTGGTTTAATAACATCATCGAAATTGTTGTAAACCTTGCAGCAATCAACATTATTATTGCGGGATTTGACCACACAGTCTTGTTGATTTTGGGAGTTTTTCTTGTTACTTATTTTTTCATTTCTGGTACAATGACACGCAGGGCGGGCGAAGCCGCTTATCGCGTAAATGCGCAGGAAGAAGATGTCAACGGATTGCTTTTTGAAGCAATTAACAACATTCGAACCGTAAAGGTTATGGCGATGGCGCAAACTTTATATAATGCGCTCGTCAAAGGTACGGAGGAATTATTTAAGAAACTAGGTATAAGAATTTTCTGGTATCAATCCAGAAATGCTTTTTTGTCTTTTTGGGCTAATGCTTTCAAGGTCGGAATTATCGCTTTAATCATCAAGGGTATATTGGACGGACATTACGAAATTGGATTTTTAATTTTATTTAATAGTTATTTCTCTGATCTTCGCGCTTCCATTGATGAATTGTCTACAGCCAGTATAGATTTTGTGACTTCAAAATTGAGCGTGGCGAGAATGAAAAAAATTCTTGATGAGCCTATAAAAATTGAGGACAATAGCGGTAAAGTATCTCTTTCGCCGAATTGGGAAAAAATTACAATCAAAAATGTTTCTTTCGCTTACGGCGAAAACCAAGTTTTGAGAGACATTTCTTTTGATTTACGTCGTGGCGAAAAGGTAGGCATCGTTGGTGTCTCCGGAGCGGGAAAATCTACTTTATTTAAACTTTTACTTAAAGAACGCGAAGAATTTACGGGAGATATTTTGTTTGACGGCATATCAATAAAACAAATAAAAAAGAACGACTATTTTAAACATGTTTCTGTAGTTTTGCAGGACACGGAAGTATTTAATTTCTCGCTCCGAGACAACATTACGATAGCCAACAACACCCAAAAAGTAAATCAGAAGCTACTGGATCAGGCACTCGCTACGGCGCACATTACAGAGCTTGTGGACAAGCTTCCCCGAGGACTAGACACTCCGATCGGCGAAAAAGGAGTAAAGTTGTCTGGCGGTGAGCGACAAAGATTAGGAATCGCCCGAGCGATTTTCAAACAACCAGAAATTCTGTTACTTGATGAAGCAACATCTCATTTAGATTTGGAATCAGAGAAAAAAATTCAAGGCTCACTACATAAATTTTTTGAAAATGTAACGGCTATAGTTATCGCCCACCGCCTAACTACGATTAAAGAAATGGATAAAATTTTAGTTATTGAAAAAGGAAAGTTTATAGAATCTGGAAATTTTGAGGAGTTGTTTGCTAAACAGGGCAGATTCTATGAGCTTTGGGAAAAACAAAAATTTTAATACAATAAATTTATTGCCGCAAAAAATTTTGCCGCCAATGCGAGCTAACTCTACTAAAAATAGATTCTGATTTTGTGATATAATTTCACTAAACATGGCAACTACCCGAAAACAAAAACTCCAAAGAAATTTAAAACTTTCTTTCTGGATTCAAGCGTTAAATGAACTTAAGGTGATTAGTGTTATAAGCACCTTATTTTTAGTTCACCGCGGCTTATCATTATCTCAAGTACTTTTTACAGCTATAATATTTTCGGCCACTTGTCTTCTAACTGAAATCCCTTCTAGCTATTTAGCTGATAAATGGGGAAGAAAAAAGATAATAATTTTATCGCTTGTTTGCTCTTTGGGGCATTGGATAATTTTTCTATTCGCTTCGAATATTTTTCTTTTTATTATTGCTTTTATTTTTTGTGGATTTTCTTTTTCGCTAATGTCCGGGACTGACGAAGCTTTTGTTTATGATACGACTCGCGAGCTCGGAGAAGAAAGAAACAGCTTAAAAGCTCTTGGCCGATATTTTTCCGGTCGAAGAATTTTTAAGATAATCACTCCTATTTTGGCAGTTTTGATTGCCAAAGATCTCGCCGAAAATCAATTTATTTTCATTTTAATGATTGATATCGCAGGAACTTTTTTGGCTATTATTTTAAGTTTATTAATTGTTGAGCCGGATCGTTTTTTATCAGTGGAAAAAATAGAGGCCGGCGTTATGAAAGATGCCTTCAAAATAATCCGCTCGAACCCGTCAATTACTAAAGCTATTTTTAACCGCACCTTAATTTTTATCGCTTCCTTTATTATTTGGCGTATCTCTTCAGAATTTTTTGTAAATATCGGGGTTTCCGTAATTTTGGTCGGCGTAAGCGTGTCTTTTTATCAGCTAGCGATATTTTTAAGTTTTCGTCATATTGATAAATTTTTGCCGCGAATCGCGATAGAACGCCGGATAAACTGGCTAAATTATCTTTTTATAATCTCTCTGGCATCTACCATAGCTTGCCTATTTTTATTTCCCAATAAGTATCTGATTCTTATTCTTTATACTTTGGGAGTAATTTTTGAAACAACCCGCGGAGCTCTTTTTTCCGAATATTATAATAAACAAAGCTGTTCTTATAACCGCGCCACTACTTTATCCTTGGCTAATTTTATGAAAAGCATTTTAGATATTCCCCTTCTCCTCTTGGGCGCGTATCTCGTAACTTTCAGTGTTAATTATATTTTTGTCCTATCTTTTGTCGTCAGCTTAATTGTTATCATATTTTTTGGTTTATCTGGCAAAAAAACGACTCGTCCCACTTCTTCTTGACAATTTTTTTATATTATATAAGATGACATTATTGCGGACGTAGCTCAGCGGGAAGAGCGCCGGACTGTGACTCCGGAGGTCGCAGGTTCAAATCCTGCCGTCCGTACCCCCCCACCCCCCACCCACGGGACCGGTTGCACATAGCCATCCGTGCTAATGTGTGCGACCGGTCCCACTTTTTTATTAATAAATCCCCCTTGCCAAAAACATAATTTTAATATAACCTTAAAAATATAAAACTTCACTTCATAGCGGGGTGGAGAAGTAGCATCTCGCCTGGCTCATAACCAGGAGGTCGCCGGTGCAATTCCGGCCCCCGCAACCAAGCTGATTTTTAGTTCAACCCAACTCAGCTGTGCAACAAAAAAAC
>Ga0208373_1003646_pt1 | contig 14838 bp, 18 predicted proteins | sample RifOxyC2_FD_184036 | JGI IMG/M metagenome (GOLD analysis project Ga0208373, IMG submission 184036) | Soil microbial communities from Rifle, Colorado - Rifle Oxygen_injection C2 (SPAdes) | ecosystem: Environmental > Terrestrial > Deep subsurface > Rock core/Sediment | place: Rifle, Colorado...
TGGGAATAGACGTCTTAATTACTGCTTCTCAAAAAGCCTGGATGTCTTCTCCCGGAATGGCGATGATTGCAGTTTCTCCGTATGCCTGGGAAAAACATCAAAAGTCAACCTTCCCAAGGTATTATTTTGATCTATCCTTATATGAAAAATTTGGCCAGAAAAATCAAACACCGGCCACTCCGGCTGTTTCCGTTTTATTCAGTCTCCAGACAGCTTTATCTTTGATGAAAAAAGAAGGCCGAAAAAAGATATTCAAAAAACATCTTGAACTTCGAGATTATTTTCGCAGACAGATAAAGAAGATTGGTTTGAAATTAGTTGTTAGTGATAACGAGGCATCACCAACCGTGACTTCTATCTGGCCACCCGAAGGAGTCGACGAGACCTCCTGGAGAAAACTTTTAAGGGAAAAATATGATTTAGTAATTGCCGGGGGAATGGGAGAGTTAAAAGGAAAAATCGTTAGAGTTGCCCATATGGGATACGTTTCAAAGTCTGATCTTGATCAGGTTATTGATTCTTTTAAAAAATCGTTAGTAGTAGTGGAGTGATTCATCGCTCCTTGATTTACATTATGTTTAAAATACTCATCGCTGATAAGATTGATAAAAGCGTCGTTGACCAGATTAAGAATCCTAAATTTTCTTTCAGTTATCAACCAGAAATTACTCCTCAAGAATTAATTAAAATTATTCCTGATTATCAAGGGCTGATCGTTCGCAGCCGAACTAAAGTTACTAAGGAAATAATTGATAAAGGACATGATTTAAAAATAATCGGCCGGGTCGGCAGTGGTCTCGATAATATTGATTGTGTCGAAGCAAAAAAAAGAAAGATCGCTGTTATTAATTCTCCCGATTCTAATTCAGGATCGGTAATGGAACTTACTTTGGGGTTAATTTTATCTTTGCTTCGTAAATTATCACCTTCCTATTCATCTATGAGTCAGGGCCTCTGGTTAAAGAGAGATTTTAAAGGGCAAGAACTTGGAGGTAAAAAGGTTGGTGTTGTGGGTTATGGACATGTAGGAAAAAGTGTGGCAAAAATTTTAACCGCTTTTGGAGCCAAGGTTGATTATTATAGCCGGACTCAAAAAACAAATTCCTTAAAATATATTTTTAAACACTCTGACATTATTACTGTCCATCTTCCGCTAAACAATGCCACAAAAAATTTAATTAATAATGACTTGCTTATATTAATGAAGCCCACCAGCTTTTTTATTAACACTTCGCGGGGTGGGGTAGTTGATGAAAAATCTCTCTTTAAACTGCTTCAGGAAAAAAAGATTTCCGGGGTGGCTCTTGACGTCTTCTGGCAGGAACCTTTACCACCGACCTCCCCATGGAGAAAGCTGCCAAACGTCATTCTTACCCCCCATATCGGCGCTTCGACTAATGAAGCTTTAGAAAAAGGAACAAAAACGGTCATTGATGAAATTATAAAAATTTTACCCAAAAAGTAATATATGAAAACTGACCATTTCCGCATGGAAATTATTCCAATTAAAAATATTTTTATACACGAGGAATTTGATTCTTCAAGAAGTAATTCTTTAATTGAAAAATTTAAAGAGGGAGGGATTTTAACCGATCCGATTATTGTTGCCTCACTTGGAAACAAAAAATATTTGCAACTTGATGGTATGAACCGCCTGAATTGCTTCAAAAAATTAGGAATAAAAAATATTTTATGCCAGATAGTTGATTATAACAATCAAGAAGAGGTTGTTCTTTCTTCTTGGATTCATCTTTTTCAGGCAAAAAAGGATGATTTTTTTAGATATCTAAAAAAAAATAAAAGTCTCATTATCAAAAAGGCTCAGATCGACAAAATGGAGTCAAGATATATTAAGGAAAAAGACTATGGAAGATTGGTAACGATTGTTGATAAAAAAGAAGGCGCTTTCTTGGTTTATACCGAAGGTGATTTCATCGAAAAAGTTAAAAAATTTAATTACATCGTCTCCTTTTATAAACATAATATCAGCCGCTCAATCCTTCCATTTACTATGACCAACCGTAATATTCGGATTTTTTTCTATGAACATCCCCATTTAAATTTTTATGAAACCCCACATAATAATCTTATGGTTGCTTTTCCAAACTTTACTCCTCAACAGGTAATTGAGATCGTTAAGGCTGGTTTTCTTATTCCAGCCGGGGTAACACGACATCTAATCAAAGGCCGTTGCCTCAATGTTGATATTCCTTTATCATTTTTTGATAATTCAAAATCATTAGAAAGGCTTAACGAAGATTTAGATAATTTTTTGAAGAAAAAAATCGTTCGACTTTATGAGGAGGCAACTATTCATTTTGAGTAAAGATATATGCAAAAAAAATATTTTATTATTGACTTTGACAGCACTTTTGTAAAAAGTGAGGGACTGGAAGAGCTGGCTCGAATCGCCTTAAAAAACAATCCGGAAAAAAATGAAATATACGAAAAAATAAAAACAATTACCAACCTCGGATTGGAAGGTAAACTTTCGTTTGGGAAAAGTCTATCGCAAAGACTAAAACTTTTTAAAGGAACAAAAAAAGACGTTCAAACGGTTGCCCGTTTATTTAAAAGAAAAATCACTAATTCCATTAAACACAACAAGCAGTTTTTCAAAACTTATCGAGACTCTATCTATATCGTTTCCGGAGGATTTAAGGAATTTATCATTCCGGTAATGAAAACTTTCCGAATTCCCAACTCAAATATTTTTGCTAATACTTTTATTTTTGATAGGACGGGAAATATCGTCGGTTATGATCAGAAAAATCCCCTTGCCCAAGATAATGGTAAATACAATGCCGTTCGGTTATTAGATCTAAAGGGTGAAATTTATATAATCGGCGACGGATACACCGACTATCAAATCAAACAATTAGGGGCGGCTAAGTATTTTATTGCTTTCACTGAAAATGTTATACGAAAATCAGTTATAAAAGAGGCCGATCAGATTGCTCCTAATTTTGATGAATTTTTATATGCTAATAAGTTTGATGCCTCTGTTTCTTATCCAAAAAACAGAATTAAGGTTTTACTTTTAGAAAATATTAATCAAGAAGCTGTCAAAGCATTTGAAAAAGAAGGATATCCGATTGAATATTATGAAAAAACGCTTCCTCATAATGAGTTGATGGAAAAAATAAAAAATATTTCTATTTTAGGTATTCGATCGAGATCAAAGATAAACGAAGAGCTGTTAAAAAAAGCCAGACGTTTGATCAGTCTTGGAGCTTTTTGTATCGGCACCAATCAGGTTGATCTGTCTGCGGCTTCTCAAAAAGGGATTACTGTCTTTAATGCTCCATATAGCAATACGAGAAGTGTTGTAGAACTGACGATTGGGGAAATTATTGTTTTGATGCGCAACATCATTGATAAAAATCAATTACTTCATCGAGGCGTTTGGAATAAATCCACCATTAATTCCCATGAGATCCGAGGAAAAACATTAGGAATTATCGGCTACGGCAATATTGGTTCTCAACTATCGGTACTGGCCGAATCACTTGGAATGCAGGTCTTATTTTATGATAAGGCAGAAAAGCTTGCCCTTGGCAATGCAAAAAAATGTCTTTCTCTCAAAGAAATTCTTAAAAATTCTGATGTTGTTTCCGTTCATGTTGATGGTAATCCTGAAAATCAAAATCTTATTGGCAAAAATGAGTTTAGGATAATGAAATCGGGGGTTATCTTTTTAAATGCTAGCCGCGGATTTGTGGTTGATATACAAGCTTTATCAAAATATATCAAGGAAGGAAAAATCGGGGGGGTAGCTGTTGATGTCTTTCCTAATGAGCCAAAAAACAAAGGTGATAGATTTATATCCGAGTTACAAAATCTTCCCAATGTTATTCTTACTCCCCATATTGGTGGGAGTACTGAGGAAGCTCAAAAAAATATCGGTGAATTTGTCAGTCATAAAATCATTGACTATATTAATACTGGAAATACGACGTTAAGTGTTAATTTTCCAAATGTCCAACTACCGATTTTATATAATTCTCATCGCTTGCTTCATATTCACAAAAATGTTCCCGGAATTTTAGCGCAAATCAATAATATTCTGGCTAAAAATAATATTAATATTGAGGGACAGTACTTAAAAACCAATGAAGAGATCGGCTACGTGATCACTGATATTAATAAAAGGCACAATCACTCTTTCTTAGTGGAGTTAAAAAATATTAAAAACACTATACGGTCCAGAATTCTTTATTAAGTGTAAGAAGAAGCAAATATTAGTTTTGAATAAAAGTATTACTTTACTGATAGACATGCCGTAGGGACATCGTATGAAAAAGGTTTGGTTATTTTTTCTGTTGGTTCAAATAAAACACCGGTAAATCCCGTTTCATAAACGGATTCTACGACGCCCTGGGAACCTATTCCTAAACCAACATCATCCCATGCATCTAATGTTAATTTGTTAACATCACGAACTGATTGGAGTGTTCCTAAAGCTTGAGCTTCTCCCTCAGCAACTCCTAATCGTTTGCTAATAAACACTTTTGCTCCTCGAACTATTTCCGGATTTATTCTACTTTCAGGCATGATTGCATTTTACTTCTTCTTCTTCTTGTCAAGCAGGGCGCTGAAATGCATTATAATATCAATTATGAAAGGTTTTATAGATTTTATTAGAGAGCGGGGGGTGGTCGGGTTTGCAGTCGCTTTTATAGTGGGGGGAGCAGTGACAAAGCTTGTTGCGTCACTTGTGACCGATATTGTTAACCCCATACTTGGGGTAGTTTTATCAAGAACTAAAAGCTTAGAGACGATGTATTTTAAGTTTGGCCAAAATAAAATTCTTTGGGGGCATTTTGTTAGCAGTTGTATTGATTTTTTAATCCTTGCACTTGTAGTTTATTTCGTCGTTAAGGGTTTACGGCTGGAAAAGATCGACAAAAAGAAAGACCAAAGCAAATAAAAAAATATAACAACATTCATCAAAGAAATAAAATAAACGAACGGCATACTATCAATGATCTTCATAATAAACTCAATTCGCGGCACGGCCCAGTTGTGATAATGATTGATAAAGCTTATCATTGATAATAAAATAAACAGGGTAAAAAATTTTGTTTTTTTCAATGAAAAGAGAAGTAAAAAAACGAGGGGCAAAAGACTGTAGCGTTCGTGCATTTTAGTTAAAAATAAAAATGCTGCAAATGCGGTAACAAACAAAGCCATAAAAAAATCTTCCGTTATTTTTTTACTTCTGATAAAACACAAGATGGCAAAAATATTGATTACTCCAACTACCATATATCCAAAAAGTCTGTAGGAAACATTCAGAAAAAATGGGGCAATGTCTTTTATTCCTTTAAATCCTGTGATCAACACCCAAAAATTAAAGGCCCCGTTGGTAACGTAGGGCAGACTTTGAGCAGCTAAGATTTTGCCAATATAAGTTTCATATGGATACAAAATATTTTTACCTCTCATAAAGGGAAGGAAAAAAAAATAAAAAATAATATTGATTATAAACAGACTCATGATCGATCTCTTAAACCCAAATTTTTTAATGAATAAAATAATATAGATCGGTAAGAAGATTAAGGCGGTTGGCTTGACAAGCAGAGCCAATGTAAACATTGTTGCCGAAATAACACTCCGTTTCGTATAAAGAAGAAAGTATATTGACAAGAGAACAAAGAAAATCGGGATTGAATCGATCTGCCCCCATAGAGCGCTGTTAAAAATAAACGCCGGATTAAAAAGAATTAAGCTGACACCAATCATTTGAGTTTTGATATTTTTTGGAACTATTTTTTTGGCAAAAAGATAAACTATGTAAGCAACTCCCAGATCGGTCAAAATGGCTGGAATCTTCATAAGGGCCGCTAAAAAAACTGTTTTTTCCAGAAAAAAAATAAGATTAGATGGAATAAATGAAATATGAAGATTAAGCCACCAGTAAAAACTATGAATCAATGGATTTAAAAGCCTCATCATCATAAAAATTAAGATTGCCAACGGGGGATAGTTGGGGGTTAACCAGGCAAATACATTGGATGACTGAGTTTCATAAAAGTTTTGCGGGCCACGAGCAAGAAGATCTTTTGCCCAAACCATATGATTATTAACATCCCAGCTGTAATCATAAAAAATTATTGATAGGCGAATAACTAATCCAAGTAAAAAGAGAAAAAACAAAAAATGCTTTTTGATAAAATTCATTTTTATATTATAATGCAATTATAAATGTTGCATATAAATAAAAATTTGTTAGCCCTATTAATAATAATTATCGTCGCAACGGTCTTGTATTTTATTTCCGGTTATTCACAAAATAAGACAGTTGCCTGTACTTTTGAAGCAAGAATTTGCCCTGACGGATCATCGGTCGGCCGAAGTGGGCCAAACTGCGAATTTGCGCCTTGCCCAACTTTGAAGAAAATCAATGGTTCAAATAAAAGGTAACTATTCCGATGCCTCCGATACCTGCGTAAAAACTGATGGACACAATCTTAAATAGATTAAATCAAAAAAACAGAATATGGAAATAGTATTCTCTGCTTCGTAATCTGAATCTATCTTTATCACATGAAGAGATTTAAACTGTTGATATAATTAGAATATGGAATTTGCTGTTATTATTATTTCGCTCGTATTAGGTGTTTTATCAATTGGAAAAGGAGCTGACTGGTTTACTGATTCACTTATTCCTGTTGCAAGAAAATTAGGAGTGTCAGGAGTTGCTGTTGGGTTAATTCTTGTATCAATCGCTGTTAGTTTACCCGAAATATTGGTCGCAGTAAACGCCATTATCCAAGGTTACCCAAATATAAGTCTTGGAGTCGCTTTGGGTTCTATCATTTGTAATATTGGCTTGATGACAGGTCTATCTGCCGTTATTAAACCTTTACGGGTGCATAAGTATGTTATTCTTCGTGATGGAATTTTTTCTATCATTATTCCTATTTTAGTATTTGCGGTTGGATCAAGTGGAACATTAACAAGGATTGAAGGATTTGCATTTATGCTTTTGTTTATTCCATATGTTATTAATGTTTTTATGCAGGAACGACTGGCAAATAAACTTCAAAAAGAAAAAGATTTTAGAGAAATTGAAATTGAACTCAATCTTTTAGGGTTTGATTTTGGAAAATTAAAACCTGGTTGGTTTACATTTTTTTTAGGTCTTATTCTACTTCTATTTGGAGCTCAACTTTTTAGCAATACGCTTATTCAAATAGTTAAAATTTTTCCTTTAAACGAAATAATTGTAGGATTAACAATTGGTGCAATTGGCCCTTCCGTACCAAATATAATGGCGGCATACAAAGCCACAACTAAAGGAATGGGAACAATCGCAGTGTCTGAAACTTTAGGTTCTAACATCTTTACTTTGTTGGTTACCGTAGGCTTTCTTGCATTTATATCTCCTGTTACAATTTCTCAAAGATGGATTTTTTTTGATATTCCAGCAATGATCATTATGAGTTTAATGCTATTTATATTCATGATTACTCGTAAAACTATTTCAAAGGTTGAGGGAAGTATTCTAATGGGAAGCTACATTATTATATTGGTTATACAAATTTTTCTGGTTAAATAAATAATTAGATTGTTATAACAATCTAATTATTGTCAGTGGACATACTGAAGAATAATTTAAACCGAATAGAAGAATATGTCTGGAAATGGTTTTTAATTTAAAAAATTTATCCCCCTTTCAACACCCCCTAAAATTAGCTTCAGAAAATCACTTGTAAATAAATCCGTTTTTGATATAATTAGTAATTATACCAATTTTGGTATACAATATAAAAGTTTTATGATAAAATGTTATACGAAGTCGAAATGTATCAGGGGAACAATGACAACGATAATGTTAATAAGTACCTTGACAACCTAAACCAATTGGACGAAGATCTGTGGAAAAGAGTCACGGAATATTTACGTATGATAAAGGATAGTCAAAATCATACAGGAAAATATTGGGAATATATAAAAGGTGGAATAATAGAAATTAAGCATAGATCAGGAAACATTCGTTCAAGGATATATGGTTGTTTTAATGGAAAGCAAAAAATAATGTTATTAAACGGGTCGATAAAAACAGGAAAAAAACAACAGCAAAAAGATATTAAAAGAGCACGGGTGTTAAAAATTGAATTAAATCAATAATATGAAAAATATAACTATTGATCAATATATAGAGAACAAAATAAGAAAAGACCCTTTTTTAGAGGCAAAATTAAGTCGGGTTAATCAAGCTATCGCCATTTCTATTCAAATATATAATCTAAGAAAACAAAAAAAACTAACCCAAGCACAATTAGCAAAAATTGCTCGTGTAAGACAATCAAATATTGCCCGTCTTGAAAATGCCGAATATGAGGGTTATTCAAAAAAGACATTGGAAAAAATAGCAAAAGCTTTAGATGTAAATCTGACTATATTTTTTATATCAAAAAATAAAGTAAATGATATTAATACCATGTTAGAAATTAGCCGCGCAAACACAACAAGTTTAAATGTGTTTCCTGGAATTGGTAGAAATTGGAACACTAATGGTTTTAGTCCGGTATTTGTCGGCACAACTATCGCGGGTATTTATACTACCTTGGAACAAACTAGGAAAAGAGATCGTGAATTAGAAGTTTCAGAAAATAATTTTTACATATGAAAATAACACATGTATGGTCTGTACTTTGTGGACAGAGCGTAATAAATAGTGACAACAATCAAATATCTTTACTTAATTTAATGGAACAATTAGATATAAATTCCGTTACTAAGAACGCTAAAGATCTAGAAAAAGAGATTAATGTTCCAATAGCATATGAAGTAGTTTCATTTTGGGTTAAATTGGATGAAGTTAAACAGCTAAAAGGTTTTGTTGATCTTAGTGTAATAAATCCTGATAACGTAGAGAAACATTTGTTTTCAAATAAATTTGAGATGTCACCAGCAATAAAAAGATTAAGAACAAGATTTAAAATTAATGGACTTGTTGTAAAAGATAACGGTATTTATACTTTTGTTGTTAAATATAGAGAAAATGAAGAAGATAAGTCAAAAGAAGTAGCGAGATTACCTTTAGAAATTGTTGTTAACAAAAGAGTATAACAAAATACATAAATGGCAAACTTTAATAAGCTGGAAGACGACTTTAAAAAACTATTAGAAATATTAGATAAGGCAGAAGAAGGGCTTAATTATGCAATAAACAAACCTCGATATGCAAATCTACAAGGTAAAGAAATTCTTAAAATGATAGTAGATGGAATTAAAAATTATCGTTCAACAAAAAATTTAAACGATTTAAGAAGTGTTATGGATAAATATAAACAATCTAATATGCTCACTTCTGGAAATACTTACGATAATTTTATATGGTATCAAACAGTAGAAAGCAGGGGGGGAAAGCTACAATCCTATCCGAACTACTTGATGATATTGAGAATAGAACATGGAGACTTGTTAAAAAAGAGGTTTAAAATTGCTTGAAATGTTAAAAATTTAGTAGTAAATTATGGTGATAGCAACGTCCGTAGTTAGAAATGGCAAAGAGCTTAAATGTCTTAATTGTAGAGCAGATAAATTTTTTGAATCAAATATTAAATTAAATTCCAGATGGGCAGTTTTACTTGATATGGAAATATTTTCAAAAAGAGGAACATCATATATATGTGAAAAATGTGGTTATAATCATGAATTTTTTAAGGATTAAACAAGCCTTTTATTTCTGAAAGCGAAACCTGAACTTGATTTCAAATATTTTTCAAAATCAGTAGCTTTCTTTTGAGAAACAAAAGCAGAATAATAAACTAGTTTAACTGGTCTTAAATTTTTTGTTGACTCAACACTGCCTTCTTTATGTGTTTTTATTCTGGATTTTAGATCAGAAGAATAGCCAACATAAAAAGTTTTATCTTTTAATTGAAGAATATAAACGTAATACATTTGTCCCACTTCGCTAAAGCTCCGCGGGACACACTTCTTATTTTGTAATTCAACGCCTACATCCTTAATGTGGTTCACCACGCGTAGCTCTGGACCGAAAGGTACAGAGCGAAGTGTGGAGATGGCGAGAATTGAACTCGCGTCCGAGAAAACACTCTTAAAAAAGTTTAGCTTAGAATAGATTATTTTTACTCTATCCCGATCGCTTGTGTAATCAAAGCGCTTCGAGAAGCTAGTTATAAGTTGTGGGCTTGATGACTAACTAGAAAAGTCGTCTCGCCTTATTCCGATTGGTTTTCCCTCAAAAGATTGAACCGGACAAAATCTTTAGAGAGTAGGTTTCTTGTTAGTTAATGTATACACTTTGAAATGCATACCTACTAGCCAAGAAAGCCTCAGATGCTTGAATTTCTTCATCATCTAATTTTTTCCATTTAACGCATAGGTGCGTCTAAGCCATTTTTAAAAGTGCAAATTTCCCGTCGATGCCTTGCATCCCCTTTACATTTTAACATACTCTTTTGCTTCCCTTTCTTCCCTAATCTTTATATCTCTTTGTTTTTCTACCTTTCTCTTTTCAATATCCTTTCTACCTTTTACCAAGGCTATTTCTAGCTTGATATGAGGCCCCTTATTATAGCAGGAAACTGGGGCCAAAGTCAATCCACCCGAGGCCATTTTCATCTTTAATTTTAGTAACTCTTTTTTATGTAAAAGCAGTTTTCTGCTTCTTTTTGACTCATAAGTATCATTACGGGCAAACTTATAGATAGGAATATCAGCATTAATCAGATAAACTTCCGAGCCCATTATTCGGACAAAGGCATCATCAATTCTTAAGCCCCCAGCCCGGATCGATTTAACCTCAGCTCCCGTCAAAACAATTCCTGCTTCATATTTTTCAATTTCCCTATATTCACGATGGAATTTACGATTTATTATCTTCATGAAACAATTATAGCTCAATTATTCAATCAAGCCTTTCTTTTTTAAAATAAGTAAGGTCATGCCTATTTTCCAAGCAGATAGTTCATGATCTGGGTGAAGAAAGCAATTTCGGTTGACACGCCTTTTACTTCTTCCCCTGGGGGTCTTTCTCCTCCATTTGCCGGGCTGATTTCGGGGGGTTTGTCTTCACCTCTTCGTTCTTCCGGCGGCGATGGTCTATTTTCATTTGGTTGTCTGTTTTCAATTTTCATTTCTTTCTTACGGCATTCATCAGGATGGGTACGACAGTAGTCTTCTGAGGGGGAGTCATTCCTTGGTTCTATACTATTATTATTTTGCCTATTTTTATTTCCACATTCATTTGGATGTTCTTCACAATATTTTTTACATGATTCTTCGGAATCGCAACCACCAGGACCTGGTTGACTAAATTTTTTATCTTTAGGTTCTCTATTTTCTTTTTCCCTATTTCCATCTTTACATTCATCTGGGTGTTCACTGCAATATCTTTTACAACTTTCTTCAGAGTCACATCCACCGGGTCCTTTTCTGTCTTTATCATTAACCGACGGCCCGCCTCCAAATTTCCTGCATTCTTCGGGATTCTTCTCACAATACGCCTTGCAACTGTCTTCGGAATCACACCCACCTGGTCCAACACGTTTTTTTCCTCCTTCCAATCCTGTTTGTTTGGCAAATTCGGAACACTTTTCTCTGTTTGCTTCCTGTTCGCATATTATCTTACAACTTTCCGGAGAATCACATCCTAATATTTCCTTTGCCTTTTCCAATATTTTTTTATCGCCAGGATTTTTTGGTCCACTTTCCAATCCATTTTTTTCGGCAAAAGTCCGACATTTTTCAAAATTTTCTTCTTTTTCGCATATTTCTTTACATGATTCTTCCGAACTACATCCGAGTTCTGTTTTAGCTGCCAATAACAGTGTTTGTCTGCTCGGATCGGTTTCTGTTTCTTGATAAAATCCCTTCTTTTTGGCAAAGGTGACGCATGCGTCTTTATGGGTTTGATCTTCACAATATGTCCGGCATTCCGATACTGAGGCGCAATTACCTAATTCGGGAACAGGAAAAGCAACTCCAAATTTTTTCGCTTTGGTTTCCGGCGTTTCCTGAGCATAATCAATTCCTGCAAAGACAGACAAAGAAGAAAGTAAAATTAAAACTGAAATTAAGATTTTTAAAATATATTTTTTCATTTTGCTAGTTCGTCAAATGGGTTGTTCGTTTGCTCAAATGGGTTGTTATATTGATTGTCCGTCGTCCCGGTAGGGGCAAATGGATTAACATATTCTTCTTTCATAATTGTCGTCGGTGAAGGAGAAGAGGCGGTTGGAGTGGGTATAATATTTTTCGTCGTTTTTAGTTGCGACCTAAAAATAAATAACATTATTGAAGTAATCAATATCAAAACAAAAAAAACTATTCCCAAAACGGTCAAAAAAGAATTGGGTTTTTTGGATGAAGCAGTGACTGGAGATGAATGTTCAGAACTTTGGGTTGGTGCCAGACTTGGTTCATCAATCATGTTTTCCATTATGAATAAATTTTTTAATATTGTCAATCCCTATCACTCCTTGACACTTATAAAAATAATAAGTAGTATAAAAATTAGGGAACGAAGAAGGAAGGTGAATTTATGGAAAAAAATATTAATCACTATTTAAAACATCATACTTTGGTTATTACTTTTGCTGTTTTTTCCGCTATTGTAATTCTAGCCGCTGGAGAATTTTTTTTGTATAGAAAGATAATGGTTGTGAATAAAATGTTCTCTGAGGGATTGATGCAGATTAAGGAATTTGGTAAAGGTAATCCTGTCCCTACAATTGTTTTGAAGAAATAATGACAATTATATGGAAAATAAAAACTTTTTAGGTAACTTTGTCGTGGTGGTTTTTGTTTCGCTGGTCGCTTTATATTTGGTTAAGGTTTTTGATATTTCTTACCCTTTGACGCTGGTCACTACCAGTAAATCTTCTGAGTTGGCAGTTGTTGGTGAAGGAAAGGTGGAGGTAACTCCCGATACCGCCTATGTTGATGCGGGAATTACAGTAAATCAAGTTCCCTCCGTTGGTGAAGCTCAAAAAAGAATTGATGAAACTAACAATAAGATCATCAATTCCCTGAGAGAGATAGGAATTGAAAAAGGGGATATTAAGACTTCAAATTATTCCATCTATCCAAACTATAAATATGAAAATAATGATAACAAAATTGATGGATACAACGGCAACGCCACAATCGAAATCAAGGTCAGGAATCCCCAAATGGCCTCCAAAGTGATTGAAACTGTGACAACAGCTGGTGCCAATCAAATTCAAGGATCCCGTTTTGTGGTTGGTAAACCGGAACTTTATCGGGAAGAGGCCCGTAATGCCGCAATCAAAAATGCTAAAGATCAAGCACAAAAAATTGCTAAAGACCTTGGAATAAAACTAGGCAAAATTACCAACATTGTTGAATCGTCACCGGATAATCCGGTTTTTTACTCTAAGTCCATCCCTATAAGCAGCGGAGGGGGAGGGGGAGATGTAGCTCTTGAAGCCGGTTCACAAACGATCACTTCAGTTGTTACTCTCTATTTTGAGAAAAAATAAAAGATATTCTTTAAAGTTCTGTAGTTATTATTTTGCTTTCATTAGTTCAAGTGCTACGATAGTATTGGCTGACATAATGATGCTTTTATCCGCCTCAAGTCTGATTTCATTATTGACTGGTTGCAGATTTAATGTTGTTTCCGATCGGCCATCAGGATATTTTTTTATAAGCTGATAGTTAATTTCTTCCAAATTTCTAAAAATTACTGGAACCGCCTCATAATTTCGGCCTGATTCGTCATAATTGGTTAAAAACAAGCTGATCTTTTCTTCTGTTTTGCTGGCAATCGCGCTGACGTTGCTTCCCTCGCCTTCGACAACCAATCGGTCACCCTCTAAAGAATTTAAGAGTTTTAATGCCTTATAGCGGGGTTTCTCCTGACCTTCATGCCCTAATATCCCCCAAGAGGGAGACACTCCATCCTTTATTTCAAAAAGGAAGGCTAGTTTGACGTCGGCATTCAATAAATTTCTCAAAGAGGCGGTTGTGTGAGCCGCCCCAACTTCCGTGTCAGCGATTTCATTTACATTTGAATCGTATCCCCATTCGGAAATTATTTTCGGCAAATTTTCATATTGATCATATTTTGGAGATTCACTTAACCATTTGTTAAGTTTGATGATGTCGTCAGTATAATCGTCGGTTTTCTTTGAATAATGATGCCAGCTGATAAAATCTATCCTTAAATTATTTGCAATAATAAAATCTAAAAACTTTTGAATCCAATTTTTGTATAAAGCGGTCGTGACCGGGCCACCGATCTTAAAATCAAAAACATTTTGCGCTTGATTTGCCCCTTTTACCGAATAAAAATAAAGGTCGCTATAGCTTTTATCTCCCCCTGTATATCTCCATTTGCCAAAGCTTTCTAAATCGGGTTCATTCCATACCTCATAGTAAATATCGGTCTTCCAAAAATTTTCTAGAGCACCACAAGGCAAAATTGTTCCTTTACCACTATAATGTTCAACGGTCTGTTGGACCAAAAAGGTCCATTCATTCCAATTTTTTGGTTTACCGATCAGTGAACCATCATCAGACATTGTAGGAGGCATGTATCCCAACGAGAAAAATGGTTTGGCTCCGGTGTGGTAGATATCACAAACCGTTTTATCCAATTTATCAAAATTAAAACTTAAATTGTTGGATTGATCTCTAGAAACCACGTCATAAAAATCATAGATATGATCAAGCCTAATATATTTTGGATAGAGCTCAGAAATTTTGGGAACAACGTTTTCCAACATCCTTACCCCTGATTCTTCACCGCCCTGAGCGAAAGCCTTCCAGCGATCTGGGAAAGGCCCGGAGGTTTTTTCTACATCAACAACGATGTTAGCTTTTATTGAAGCG
>Ga0208373_1003647_pt1 | contig 14832 bp, 14 predicted proteins | sample RifOxyC2_FD_184036 | JGI IMG/M metagenome (GOLD analysis project Ga0208373, IMG submission 184036) | Soil microbial communities from Rifle, Colorado - Rifle Oxygen_injection C2 (SPAdes) | ecosystem: Environmental > Terrestrial > Deep subsurface > Rock core/Sediment | place: Rifle, Colorado...
AATGAACAAGATATTTTTAACGACGAAAATATTAATGTTATTTTTATTAATAGACTTGATCGCATGGATTGCGAAAAAACAATCAGCGCTCTAGAAAAAGGAAAAGCTGTCTTTCTAGAAAAACCCATGGCATCTGATCTTGATCAACTCAATACCTTGTATAGTTATTTACAAAAAAATAAATCAGCTCAATTTTGCGTTGATTATAATCGATCTTTTGCGCCATTTATTAAAAAAATTGATAGTTATACAAAATTACGCACATCACCAATGATTATATCGTATCGCATTAATGTTGGTTTTATTGCCAAAGAACAATGGCTTGCTCGTAATATGGGTGCGGGAAGGTTGATCGGCGAAGCATGCCATATTTTCGAAATGTTTTTGTATCTTGTTAATTCACAACCGATTGCAGTTTCTGTTGAATCGTTAAAGCCGACCAATAATTATCTTTTTCCAACGGATAATTTTACTGCGCAGGTCAGCTTTGCGGATGGATCAATTTGTACCTTACTGTATACATCGCTTGGCCATGTTGGATCTGGCAAAGAACGCATGGAAGTTTATTTTGATTCTAAAACAATTATCATGGATGATTATGTAACGCTGGAAGGCTTTGGTTTACCTTTTGCTTTTAATGAAAATGTAAAACAACCAAATAAAGGTCATGAAAACTTAATCAATAGTTTTTTACGTGCAATCAAACAAGATGAATATGTTGCACCAATTTCTATTGAACGATTAAACAAAGCAACAGAACTTACGTTAATTGTTGATCAATTAGCGCTCAAGGGCGGTGGTGAACAGATTTTAAAATAGCCTAGTTTAGTCCTCGTCCTCATCGTCATCTTGCAACGTGTAGAGATGTGATTGACGTTCTTGACGTGACAAAGCTTCGTAACTTTTTAGATCTTCTGGATCGTAGCAGTTTTTTATATTTTCGATAAATTCACGCCATAGCAGAACAAATTCTTGACTGAGGTTGTCGAGCTGCGGTTCAAAAAAAATAGCAGCTTCAACTGGGTTTTTAGATTGCAAACAAGCTTCTAAAAGAGATCGATATTGAATGTAATCAATTCCGTACGTGTAAGTTTCTTGTGAAGTTGATTTATTATTATACATAAAATAAATTAATAACTTTGAAAAATAATCGCCTTGATGTAAAACTCCAGATAAGGCTTGTGCAATACCAAAATGCAAAAGATTGCAATATTCTATGACGCGCGATTCATGATAGTTTACGTGAGGAGCAAGATAGAATTCATATTTTTTTTGAGCGGCAAGTTCATAGATTTCTTCAATGTGTTCTGGATTGTATAGATTTCTATTCACTACAAGAAAATGAGCTTGCTTGTCGCAGCCAAATGAAAAGGCGGGTATAGCAAGATTTTCTTTGAGCCTAATATGTACAGGTTTTTTGCATTGTAGATAGTAAAGTTTTAGGTTTATAAAGTTGAAAACAGTTTGATCGTCTTGTTGTTCTTCATCTATGATATCGCCAAATAATCTTTTATAATAATCTGCATACAGATCAACAAACATTTTTTGTTCCATGTAATAATCTAATTGTTGTATCGAAGCTCCAATATCTATTCTAATCTTGTCATTCAATTGTTTGCATAATACATGGAGTTGATCGTGTAGTTTTTCAATTAATTGTGCAAACACACCTTCTTCTTTTTGAGAGATTGTCTGACCTGCAAACTCCCAGGAAGGATTATAGATATCGACGCTTGGAATAATTAACTGATTGTGAAAATTATTGGTAAACACAATGTTTGATGATAAAAATATAAGCAATATTACTTGTTTGCACTTCATAAACATCCTTTATTAATTTTTTGTTCATAGATGCGTTATAAAATTTAAAATTTATCAAAATCAGGCAGTTCGTGACTTCCATAATGTTTTCGACAGACAATGGTGTTTTCTTTACGCATAATCTCATCACTTGACATTGGTTTTAAAGTTACTGAACTTGGTGCGCCAGCTTGTTCTAAGATTGCGCAAATTGCATATAGTTTTTTACGATGACGTGGATTCAAGGGTTGCATAGCTGCATTTCTTGCTGTATCTAGTGGAGTTCGATTCCATTGATCCGTAACAGTAAGATCAGCTTGCGCTGTAATTAATTTTTGTGTGATATCAACATGGCGATCATGTATTGCTTTATAGATTGGCGTTTGTCCATATTGTCCAATTTTATTGATACCAATTTTTTTTCGCAGTAAATAATTAACGATCATAAGAGATTTTTTTTGTTCTTTAATGTCCATCTGAAGATCAGATTGAATATTATTACGTGTGAAGCTATAGTGTTGAATTGCAGCATATAAAGGCGTTACTTTTTCATGCTCATATTCACATTTTTTATCAAGCCAATCAGCTTTGAGAGCGACTAAAATTTGTACCGCATTGCCGTCACGATAAGAAATAGCGTACTGGAAAGGAGTAAAGCTTACGCGTTGATTAAAGCCTACATATTGTCCAATAACATATTTTATATCGTCTGGCAGAGTTTCAAAAGTTCTTGTTTGGCCTTGCTTGAATTTAAAATATTCAGGAACGGTTTTAGATTCACTACGTTCGCCAACAAGAGCTATTCCAGATTGAGCTGGAGTAGTGGTAGTAGCATGTAATTTTTGATGAATTTGACTTGCATTAAGTTGCAAAAGGTTGAGTAAAAATAAAGCAGTAAAGATGGATTTTTGATTAATCATGATTTGTTTCGTTAAAGATTTTATAATTTTAGTTTTCAAGAGGAGGCGTTGTTGCCCCCTCTTGATTTGTTACTTTTCGCGTTAGCGTCCGTCGTTTGGATTTATTTAATCACTGCAATTGTTGCGCGATACAGCTCATTTTCTTGTATCAGCTCAGACTTTTCGATGTGTGATGCGTAGACAATAGATTTAGCTGTTGTGACACCTTTAATGATGTTTTCTTGATCAGCAAAAATATAGTTTAAACTTTCATGCAGTGTTAATGTTTGTAATTCTGTTTTTAACGAAAGTTGTTGTTCAGTTTTTAATTTTCGCACGGAGGTAATTACTTCGAGCATTTTTTCCATCGCAGCATTGTTATCGCCGTCAACTGCGTGCATATTTTTTTGTAGCTGCGTGATGTGCAATGAACTTTCGCCAACAGATTCTTTGTAAATTGCTTGGTAAATATTTTCGGTGATGTGTGGCAAGTATGGTGCGTAGCATTGTAAAATACGAAGACCTACCGTGTGCAAGGTCCAGCGAGTAACTTCAACTTGCTGTGGCGTATAATTTTCTGGATGGAAGAGTTGATCTTTAATAATTTCAAGATAGTTATCGCAGAAATCATTCCAGAATAATCGCTCAATGGTTTGCAGAGCTGCGCCAAACTCATTTTTATCAAGTGCTGCTTTGTATTTTTCTAGCATGGTTGTTGACGCATCAAGCATCCATTGGTTAACAACTCCTAACTCTGCTGAAGGAACTTCCGCGTGCTTATATTCTTGGGTATCCTCCTTCGCCAAGGCTTCGGCGGACACGTGCATGTTGATAAAACTAAAAGCATTCCAGAGTTTGGTCATTAATTTTTGACCAATTTTTATCTGATCGATAGAAAATGCAATATCTTGTCCAAGCGTTCCTGTTGCCGTCCAGTAACGAATCGCATCGGGTGCAAATTGTTGTACGAGGACTGCAGGTTCTGTTGGACTATTACCTTGTGATTTTGATATTTTTTCTTTTTGTTCGCTCAGTACAAAGCCAGAAATAACAATTTCTTTCCAAGGAATCGTGTTGCTGTGCATCCAAGATTTAATGATGGTATAAAACGCCCAGGTACGAATAATATCGTGCGCTTGTGGACGCATACTCATCGGAATGAATTCACCCGATTTAGATTCAAATGGAGACTCGTCAGTTTCGTAATATAATTGTTTAACGATGTATGGTGTAATCGACGAAGTATTCCAGGTATCCATCACATCTTTTTCTGGACGAATGTTAGAGCTGTTACATTTATCGCACGCACCATTTTTGTAGGTAGTCTCTTGCGGATCGATTGGCAAATCTTTAATATCAGCAACTAAAATTGCGTTGCAATCATTACAGTACCAAACAGGGAATGGAATACCAAAAACGCGTTGACGAGAAATACACCAATCCCAACTTAAATTTTTAACCCAATCGATGTAACGAGTTTTCATAAAAGCTGGCGACCAGGTGATTTGGTCTGCAAGTTCAAGGAACTTTTCTTTATGTTCAACAACTTTGATAAACCATTGCGGTAAAACGGTATATTCAATTTCATTCTTACAGCGTTCGTGCACATTGACGCTGTGAGTAATATTTTTTTTGTTGAGGACTAAATTTTCTGCAGTTAATAATTCTAATATTTTTTCACGAGCTTCGTAAACTTTTAATCCAGCAAGTGGACCAGTTTGTTCCGTCCAGCGGCCATCAAAACCGATTGATTGTTTGTAAGGGAATTTAAATTTCTTAAACCATTCGATATCGGTTTTATCACCAAACGTACAACACATCACCAACCCAGTACCCTTGTCGATTTGGACTGCTTCATCAGCGATAAAAGGAACTTGATTGCCAAAAATCGGCACGATTGCCATTTGGCCTGCAAGGTGCAGATATTTTGGATCAGCAGGGTTGTATAAAACGGCAACGCAAGAAGGTAAAAGTTCTGGGCGGGTTGTTGCGATGATAATTTTTTCACCAGATGCTGTACTAAATTGAATGTCGTTAAACGTAGTCGAAACTTCTTTATCATCTAATTCTGCTTGCGCAACGCTGGTTCTGCAGGTTGTACAAAACAAAGCGGGCTCATTTTTTTGGTATAAATGATTATCGTGGAATAAGCGAACGAACGATTCTTGCGAAACTTTTTGTTCACGTTTATCGATAGTTGAATACGTTCTTTGAAAATCTGCAGAGATGCCGATCGTGTTCCAGAGAGCAACGAACTCTTTTTTCATTTCTTCTGTTGTTGATAAACAAAGCTCGATGAATTTTTCTCTGCCAAGTTTTGCGACACCGGTTTTATGTTTTTTTTCTACAAAACGTTCGGTTGCAAGGCCATTGCAATCAAAACCAAACGGATAAAATACGTTGTGATCGGTCATGCGTTTGTAACGAGCGATGATGTCTGCTTGCGTGTAAGAAAATATGTGGCCGATGTGCAGCGATCCTGAGACTGTTGGTGGTGGGGTATCGATGGTAAAATTCTGAGAGCGGTTTAGTTTTTTTGTGTAGGTGCAATGTTGTTGCCAAATGTCACGAGCGATTTGATCGCAGGTCCCATGTTCGTATCGTTTTTCCATGATCGCTCCGCCTTTGTAAGACTTTTTTAGTAGTAATGATTCTATTAAATTTAGCTTACTACAGAATTATACAGGTTTCAAAATTCATGCTATATTTTTTTATAGTTGTAATTTTTTAATGTTTAAAAATAAGTAAAAATATGATAGATATACATAAAAAAATGAGCTTTTTCGTGGTTTTGTTCGTTTGTTCAGTTGGCGTGCAAGCGCATCCTTTATCTGTAGTTGCAAGTGCTAATATGGGTATATTTGGAACGCAATGGATGATATATAATGAAATAGATGCGAATAGCATGAAAAATAAAGCCTTTCAAGACGATCTTATGGAGCGCCGTCAAGATACAAGGCTTGCAGTTTTCAATAGCTATCAAAAAAACATTTTTCGTGCTGGTACAACTTCAGTTTTATTAAATGTAACATCTAGTATTTGTTTTTGTACAGCAGGAATATTGAGTATGAGTAATCCTTCTTTGGTAACAAACACAATAGCTGCAGGAGTAGTATCTTTAGGTTCTAGCGCTGTGCTTGCTTATGGTCAGACTAAATTGGTTGATCGTGCAATAAAAAAAACAAATGAAGTTCCTGAAATTCAACACGTTTAAAATAAAATTGCTCAGCTTTTAGATAAAAAGCCGAGCAATTTTAATACTATCAAACTATTCGGCTTTCATTGTGCGTAAGGCTATTTTTATAGATACTGTTTTATTTTAATGACAGCTGCAGAAGTTCCAATGATTGCAGCTGAAACTGGATGACATAAAGCTAACGCTGACAGGGCAAATAATCTTTCACCAATCATTTTGTCATCAATTTCTTCGTTAGAAAGATTGGTTGTATCTTGCAAATATTCTTTTTCCATAGGATCGACAAGAGCAATCATTGCAACTAATCCCGCAGTGCTCCATTGAATATTCTGTATTTTTTCTATTTTACGGTGAGCGGCATTGTTTTGTTGTGTAAGAGTATTTATTGTTTCATTTTGTGCAGTTATTGCGCCTCTTTGTATTTGTAAAGAATTAAGAAGATCTCTTCTAATAGATCTTTGCTTCTGTCGGTTATAATTATTAGCAATTATTAAGCGTTGAGTTCTAAATTGTTGTGTAATTATCATATTTTGTTGACTTTGTACAACATTACTCAGCGTTTGTATTCTGTCATTGGCTTGCTGTGTACGGGCATCTAATACTACTCCAGCAGCGCGTACACCTCTATCAAACCCTACATTTAAGCCAGTTTGTACACCATTGTTAAAGCTCATTTTTATAGCTTCTTCGACGTTTCTTAGATCTATTTCGTCCATAGCATGTAGGTGAATTGACGCTAAAATACAAGATAGTATGATAAGATTCATTGTTTTCATGATATGTCCTATCTGCTTACATAATTATATTTGTTACAGATAGGATAGCATGGATGGTTTTTTGTGTAAATCGCCTGTACTCGTTGAGAGCAAGGTCGGATCTTTATGCATAAAAATTAACAGTTTATTGCAAAAATTTAATTATTCTTGCTAGGATACAAAAAGATAGCTCTATAAAACTTGTAGAGATAATGAAGCATGAGCAGGAGTCATTTTGGCTTCTGCTCTTTTTTATGGTATTCTAGACAAAGATAAAGATAAGATTTTTTAAGGAGGAATGCTTCGATGAGATTAGAGATTATCAACGGATTACAGATATTAATTATCGCTTTTATTTCTTACATTATAACGATACCTTTTGCTGGTTGGTTTGAATCATTTATTGCTCAACAAATGGGTGATGATGCTCCAGAACAAGCTGGTTTTTTAACCTTAAATCCACTCGAACATTTTAATGTTTTTGGATTTGCTGCAGTTTTATGGGGTATATTTTTTAGAAACGCTTTACCTTTCCAATTGATTCCTGGTTGGGGGCGTTATATTCATTTAATGCCCGATAATATTCGTGGTTCACATTACAAAGCAAAAATATTTATCGAATATGTTGGCCGTGCATTTGCGCATTTAATTTTATTGATTACTGCGGTAACGATTATGATGCTCATTTGTGGAGCTGCGCATGTTCATGGATTTATTCCTATGCTGACAGCAAACACAACATCCTTTAAAGAAGTTGTTGTTTCGTTGCTTTTTTTTATATGCCAACAAAACTTAGTGCTTTTTGTGATTCATTTTATTCTTGGCATTTTTAAATATCTGATTTATTTTCACATGCCAAAATTACAAGAGATTTCGGTGATGACCATGATTTTTGGATTTATTGCATTGTTGATAGGTCTTTCTATTTTTGGTCCACTGTTAGAGATTTTTGCGGTGAAAATGATTGCAGGCATTCAGTCAATTCTTTTATTGATAGTAAAGTAGGAAAATTATGAACAAAAGATTGCAAGGTATTTTGTTGTTATTGTGCATGTCTTTGCCATTTTATGGATATTGCATTGTACATGGCTTTCCAACAACGATTCAGCAAGCTTTATATCTCATATTTTGTACGAGCGTGGTGAACGCAATGATTGTAGTTGTATTTATATTGACGTTAGTTGTCTTTGGTTTACCAATTCCTAAAATTTTTAGACCTCAAAGAAAGTAGAAAAATTATGAATGATATTGAAAAAGCGTTAGCAATTTTAACGCAAGGTTCTGTGGATTGTTTACCTGCAGGCGCGTTGAAAAAAAAGTTAGAAAGCGGCAAAAAATTAAAGATTAAATTGGGTATGGATCCAACAGCACCAGATCTTCATTTGGGCCATGCTGTCGTATTGCGCAAAATGCGCCAGTTCCAAGATTTGGGGCACGAGATTATATTTTTGATTGGTGATTACACCGCGCGCATTGGTGATCCAACAGGTAAATCAAAAACTCGTCCACCATTGTCTGACGAAGATATTGAAAAAAACTCAAAAACTTATTTTGAGCAAATTAAAAGAATTTTAGATCCAGAAAAAGTACGCATCGAATATAATTCTCGATGGCTTTCAAAATTATCTTTTGGTGACACGATTCAACTGTGTGCAAAAGTGACGGTAGCTCGTTTGCTCGAGCGCGATGATTTTGCAAAACGCATGGCAAACCAACAGCCAATTGCGCTGCACGAATTATTGTATCCAATTATGCAAGGGTATGATTCTGTAGCGCTTGATGCCGATGTTGAGCTTGGCGGAACAGACCAGACATTTAATTTATTGTGTGGCCGTTTTTTACAAGAACAGTATGGCAAAGCACCACAAATTATTTTAACAACTCCGCTGCTCGAAGGGCTTGATGGGGTTGAAAAAATGTCCAAGTCGCTGGGCAATTACATTGGATTAACCGATGAGCCAGCAGACGCGTACGGTAAATTAATGTCGATCTCTGATGCCTTGATGTGGCGCTATTTTAGTTTATTATTATCAAAATCTGATGCAGAAATTGTAGCAATGCAAGCAGCTGTTCACATTGGAACTGTGCATCCAATGGATCTTAAAAAACAGATGGCGCTTGGCATTATTCAAGAGTTTTGGTCGCATGAGCAAGCAATTGCCGCGCAAGATAATTTTATAGCGCTTTTTCAGAAAAAAGATTTGTCGCAAGGCAAGCAAGTGACTTTACCAGCAACGATGAGTAATCCTGTATGGATTATTGATTTGTTAAAAGAATTGCAAGCAATCAGTTCGACGTCAGAAGGTAAACGTTTGATTGAATCTGGAGCAGTTTCTATTGATGGCAAAGCTATCACAGAATTTAAGCACGAAGTCGCTTGGCAACCAGGTATGTCGATAAGGGTTGGCAAGCATAGAATTTATTTATTAGTGTAAAATTATAAGGATTTTGTGTTTAAAAAAATATTTTTATTGATGAGCTTGAGTTTGTCATGTGTCTATGGATCGCAATCGGAAGATGATATATCTTATTTATCAGATTTTAATAATGAATTTGAACTTGAAGCTCAAATTCAAGCTTTTAGAGCCATAGGTGCATATCTTTCTTTTGATGCTGGTAGCGATGAAGAACTGTTAAATTCACCTCAACCTTTTTGTGATTTGCAAGGCGTTGTATCTGAGCATGAATTACAGATCTCTGGAACCATGGATCACATTCTTGGTAAAGTTGATGTGCAATCAAAAAGACTCGATGTGATTAACAATAAATTACAACAATTAAAAACAACGACTGATCACAAGCAATTACAAAAAAGCAACTTGGATAAAAAAAATAAATAGGATTGTATGCAGAATAAAAGAATTTTCACTCTCGTAGGTTTCGTATGTTTAGCAGCATTTTTTGGAGCAAAGGCATTGTATCCAAAGCATGTTGCCATGATAGATGTTCAGGGTAAACCATCGCAAGATTTAGTTGCATTGTTATCGTTAACTGGAGTTGAGCATGATGGTTCGCTTGCTTCAATTGTGCAAGCCACACAAGCTGCATGGATTCGAAAACCAGGAACTGAGCGTTGGGATATTGTTGATACAATTATTGATAATCGAGATCAATTTTTTACTTTTTTTAAAAAACTACATTTGATTGATCAGGTTGATCCATCAAAAAAACAATATGATTATGCTTTGTGGATGGGTGCTGCATATCCTCGTATAGAAACTCGTCTCACTCATTTGATTGCATTATGGCAACAGGGAAAGCGTTTTCATCATCTTATACTTTTAGCTGGGGCTCGACCATTAACTGAGTCTGAAAAAAGTGCAATGGTAATTGCTTATAATTTAAAAGAAGATGCTGTTCTTGAAACAGAAACAGATGCGATGAAAATGGTCTATGAAAAAAGTGTCATGCCAGAATCTATGCGAGCGGTACAATTAGTTGTTATTGATGTGCCTATGCAACTTACAAAAGATGGAGCGTTAACACGTCCAACAACGGGTGATACTGTAAATTCTTGGCTTGCAATGCAACCATCGCCAGGAAATTGTTTAGTTATTTCAAATCAACCTTATGTTGGATATCAAGACAGCGTAACGAAAACTTTATTACCAGCTGATTTTATTGTTGAAACTGTTGGTGAAAAATCTGTTGATACAACTATTGGTATTTATTTGGATACGCTTGCGCGTTATTTGTATCAAGAGAAAAAGCGACTAAATTTATAAAATTTTTTGCTGTTAGAAGACCATTGTTTTTATTATGATTTTATCTAAATAGCTGAACTGTCAATAAAGAAGTTCAGCTATTTTTTATGAGTAATTCTTGCATGTGGTTGTATGAAAAAGATATAACATCCTGTAGATAAAATACAGAAAGGGGTGTTGGTATGTTAAAAAAAATAATGTGTCTAACGTTTATAATTTTTTTATCGATCTATGGCATGGATGAAAAATTTATGTCGCAAGCTGATCGTCATGAAGCTACTTTGATAGCGATTGCAGCACGAGTTCATTACGAAGCAGAGCGGGCAGAAGTTCCTGTGGCGATTCGACTTCCTCACAACGGTCAAATTTCTTCAATTTTTTCTCACATGGGTTTGATGGAACAAAGACTTGGGCAGATTGAAGATCGCTTAAAGCGTCTTGAAATTTATGAAAAATATAATGAACAAAGCCAAGAAATTTTGTATACGATTACAAAGAGTACAAAAATAGGCAGTGAGAATTCACGGACGCAAGATTTTTTATTTATGAAAGCACATTTCGATAAAAAAAGTTGAAAAATCTATGATTTCTATAGTTAGTTGGACTGAAATATAATCAGGTTAATTGAAGACACCGGCAATTACGTATTCACTCCATTGCCGGAATTCGGGGGTGGGCTGCGCCTCACAAAGCCTTTTAAGATAGCGGATTAGGCCCGCCGGCCTCATAGACCCCGGAGATTTCGTAGAAATCGTAGGGCGTATTTTATGTATGTAGCTGAACTGTGATTACTATGATTTACAGTTGTAGATTGCTAGATTGTTGCAAGGTCTGATGCAGCGGCTTTTTACTGTGAGTTTGTATGAATTGTTGCACGCGTTGTGTATATTCTACCAATTTATCTGCGTTGTTTAATAAATCGTAATTACAATCTAAAACTAAGACAGGTGTGTTTACAATAGAAGGGTGCACGCCTGTTTTTTTAAGTAAAAAAGCTTCATGCTTGTTATGAATTTGGAGCAAATATTGCAGAGGAATTGTTTCTTCTCCCTTGCGATTGCGAGTAACCGTGCGATCGTAAGAAAGCGTAGGATCTGCTTGTAAATAAATAAAACCAGTTGGCGCTTGGCATTGCTTTGAAGTTAAAAAATTAAACCATTCTTGATAAATATTCCATTCTAGTTGCGTTAAAAAACCTTGTTCAAAACTGTTGCGAGCAAAACAATGATATCCAGAATAAATAGATCGTTCGACGATGTGAATGAATGGCGATGATTGTTGTTTGATATGTTCTTGAATGCGAGTTTTTAAGGCGATGGTTTCCATGCTGTAGGCCCAACGCTGGGGAGATTGATAAAAATTTTGTAAAATAGATTGGCTGTTTGATTCGTTTTGCCAATAATCGACAGATTCAAGTGCGACGACAACATGGGGTAAAGATTGTTGCAACGTTTTTAAAAACGTTGTTTTTCCTGTACCAATATTTCCCTCAACGATGAACATGTTGCCTGCCTATTTTTGTGTTATAAAATTTTTGATGGTGTGTAGCATAATTTGTTTAGCTTGATAGAAAAAATACAGCCTACGCGCTAAAGCGCTTCGGCGAACGTGGTGGCGTTCGTCGTCGCCTATCGGCTAATTCGGACTTACGGCGGCGTAAGCATGAAGAAGCTCAAAGAGCGAAGACATGCCACTAAGCGCTAAAAAAGCGAATTAGTCCCGCCTGGACTCCTCTGGTTCCCGAAGATTGCATAGCAATCGTAGGGCATAAAAATCTGGTGCTTAATAAATTATGTTGTATAAGTATAAAACGAAGATTATCTTTTTATAAGACTTGAAATTAATATTTTTCTGAGGTAGGCACAAAAAAAGATCCCAAGAATTGCTTCTCAGGATCTTTTTTTAATTTCTAACTATTTATTATGCATCTAAATCATCTTCTGAGTCATTTTGCGATTCTACTGAATCATCTTTTTTACCTTTTTTATTTCCTGATTTTTTACCTTTGCCTTTACCAGTTTTTTCTGTTGGTGCATCTTGACCTTCAGCAGCTTGAACAACAACTTCATCAGATGTATCATCAGATTCTACTGAGTTATCTTTTTTACCACCTTTGTTATCTGATTTTTTATCTTTTTTGCTACCCTTTTGGTCTTTGTTTTTACCACCTTTGTCTTTTGAAGCACTTTCGCCTTCAGCAGCTTGAACAACAACTTCATCTTGAGCTAATTGATTATCCATCATCGCGATAGCTTCATCGGCACTATCGATAACGATTGGTTCTTCTATCATCAGCATTGGTTGTTCTGCGCGAGCAGCTTTTTTAGATTTAGATTTCTTTGGAGCGACAGATTTACTCATAGCTTTACCAGCTTTTTTTCCATAGTTCACAAAACCACTAATAGCTTGGTTACTTAATAATTTAAGGCTTTGTTGCGCTTTCATTAAAGCATCTTTGATTGGTTGTCCTTGACGAAGAGCTTTTTTATTTTTTACGTTATTGCTTGCTTCAGCTTCTGCAAGAGCAGCTTGAGCATCAGCTAATTCAATTGCAAGTCGTGCAATGTCAGCTTCGCTTACAGCAGCCTGTTGTGACAAACTTTCAATCTCTTTATTTTTCTTATTAACAAAATTTCTAACGCTATTAAACGTTGATTCAAGGTCAACTTCATCTGCAATAATTCGTTCTACTTGAGCAGGATATAATTCTGCAAGATCAGTTAGAACTTCGTCTCGTGCTTGGTCAGCTGCTACAGCCTCATCCATGTCTATTTCCATAATTTCCGAAGAACAAAAGATTGATGATGAACTGAATCCAAGACCTAAAATCATTAAAATTTGTAGAGATGTTAACTTTTTCATACTATTTCCTTTTTGTTAGTCCGCCGGAGCCTTACGGCCTACACCAAGGTTTCGGCGTATACGTAGCGCAGGAGGATAAATATAGAAGGCCTTAGATTTTTATATCCAAGGCCAGGTTCTTTTTTATTCGTATTTATTTTTTTGCGTTATGTTTAACATGCGCACGAGCTTCTTTTAATTTTCTATTTAAAGTATGTTCGTGTGTTTCCCAAATTTTTCCATGAACTTCATGTTTTTTCATGTCAGCAACAACTTGCTTGATTTGAGCAGGAATACAGCTTAAACGTTCGTTTGCAGCTGCAGCATCACCAGATTTATCGAAAGCGCGTCGAATATTACGTAATTCTTTTTCGATTGACTTCATGGTTGCTTTATCACTGCATGCGTCAGCTTCTTTTTTAGCAGGCTTTACTTTCGCAGCTTTTACTTTTTTAGCAGATTTTTTAGCATCATTGTTCGCGTATTTATTGGAATCGCCATACGCTTGCAGTAAAGAAGCTGAACCAATAACGAGACCCATAGCTACTAAAACGTTTAATGAGATTATCTTTTTCATACTATTTTCCCTTTTCGCGTTAGCGTCCGCCGTAGCATTGTTAATTTATGTAATTAACATAAAATATGCGTAGTCGGATTGTTTTACTTTTATTTTCTTACTGAAATTATTCTAGCAGTTTTAAATATAGTAAAACAAGAGATTGTAATAAAAAAGTTATAAAAATAGAAAATATTTGAAAATTTAAGAGACAATAATTTTTGGAACAACTGCCGATAGTTTGGTTAGATGGTTATAAACGCTTGCTTTGGTGATTGCTGACCAATCGTAGGCAGAAATGGAAACATTACCTTCTTTTCCTAGAATAGTCACTGTTTGACCAGTGGTGCATTCAGAAATATGAGAAATATCGATAATGGTGAGGTTCATGCAAACTCGACCGATAATCGGAGCGAATTGACCGCTGACAATGACTTTGCCACAGTTTGATAGTAAAGCATCGATTCCTTCGTTGTAACCGATTGCAAGAATAGCAATGGTCATCTGTGCAGGCGCTTGAAACATGCCATCATACCCAATCCGCGTTCCTGCGGGGACTGATTTAATCTGCAAAATTTTTGTTTTGAGCGACAAAACAGGTAGCAGCTTGCTTTGAATTTCTGGCGAATATTTTTGTAAATATCCGTATAATCCAATGCCAATACGGGCAAATCCATAATTTTTATGCGCAGTGGTTAAGATTCCATGAGAATTTGAGATATGAGCGATTGTATCTTGCGACAGGATTTCATCAGCTTTCAATAGTTTTATTGCATGAAAAACAGATTCTTGCTCATAAGTTCGATCAGGGTTGTAACCTTCTGCTAAGTGAGAAAAAATGCCTGCAATCGATAACCACGGTAAATCTTTGAGTTTGATAATAAAATCATTGAGTTCTGACGCTGTGATACCAAGGCGAGACATGCCGGTATCAAATTTAATATGAACCAAAATCTTTTTTTGATATTTTTTACCGACTTCGTTGAGTTTGTAGGCGATATTGAGATCGTATAAAGCGACTTGGATGTCATGTTCTGCGATCAGATCGTAGGATAGATCAAGGTAGCCTATCACGATGATA
>Ga0208373_1003649_pt1 | contig 14828 bp, 3 predicted proteins | sample RifOxyC2_FD_184036 | JGI IMG/M metagenome (GOLD analysis project Ga0208373, IMG submission 184036) | Soil microbial communities from Rifle, Colorado - Rifle Oxygen_injection C2 (SPAdes) | ecosystem: Environmental > Terrestrial > Deep subsurface > Rock core/Sediment | place: Rifle, Colorado...
GTTCCTGATTGGTTCCACTTTATGTCCTTGGTCTCATCTATCAGCCACTTTGAGTTTGGGTTAGGGTAGATGGCTGGGGCTGAAATATCGGTCACTGCGCCGCGGATAGTGAACGGTCCGCCCACACTCTGGACATTGGTCAGGTTATTAACACTGCTCACTCTAATCTTGATATTAGTGGATATCCTGTCCCAGGCGGTCCAGGTAACCGCGCCGGTTGATGCCGCGACCGGAGAAACATCCGTAAGTTCTTCATAAGCGCCGTTATCCTTGGATAATTCTATCTTAATAGATGTCGTGCCCGGCCCTTTCCAGGTCCAACTGATTGGATATGGATTGCCGATTACCCAGTTATCCGTTGTTTTGGGCGAGTCAATAGTTATCTGCGGCCTAATCTCAAAATAAGCATCAGATAAATCATCATCCGCATTGCCTCCGGCGTCACTGATACGTATCTTTACCCTGGTATTCGGGTCAGCCGGCGATAAATCTGATGCCACAGTCCAGGTAAACGTCCCGCCATATTTAGGCAGAGTGATAATTGTATCCGTGGCCGGATTATTCGGCGCAAAGGTCGTTGATTCAACTTCGACATCAGAAGCATTATACTCCACATAAGCGATATTAACACGGGTAATAGCCGAGCCAACCACTTCCCATTGCACCGGTTCTTGCGTATTGCATATCCAATATGTCGAACTATTGGGCCTGATAACCTTGAGCGTGCCCCTTATCTTGAATTTACCCGATGTGGCGGGTGAACTGAATCCTTCCGGTAATGACCCTTGAGCCGCCGGAACCACCTTTATATAAACATCTTTATTAATATCATCAGGCACAGTCGCCCAGGTAAAACTACCGGTGGTGGCGGTATTTGTAGCCGGCACCGGCACTGTGGTTACGGTCTTAGTTACCGTAAAATTAATATCATTAGAATAATAAATATTCACCTTCTCAATAGAACCTGTTAAAGTCCAGGAAATAACCTTGTTGAGCGACCCGACAATCCAGGTATCGTCTGCAACCGGCGCAGTAATTGCCTCTATCTTGCCTCTAATCTTGAACGAACCTGAGAGTGACTCTGACCGGTCTCCGGCTACCATGCTCGGGTCAGTCATATCCACCACCCGAATCTCTACATTATCTGATATGGCATCAGGCACAGTCCAATCATAATCATACCAACCTTGGCCGGAGCCGCCGCTATAAGCCGTATCAATCGACACCCAGGCGCCCGCATTTATCCGGTAATATATGGCCACCTTATTTACCGCATTGGATTTATTCCATCTGATCTTCACCGGCGTCTGGGCCACTGTAAAATTAGCATTAGCCACCGGCGAAACCACACTCAAATAACCCCTGATGGTAAATATCCCGCTCTCGACTACCACATCACTATGCAGGGCGTCAATCCCTGAAATCTTTATTTTACAATCATCGGAAACCACATCAGCCACGGTCGGCCATGGATAGGTGTTATTCGTGGATGAGATATTAGCCGTTGAAGCAATCACCGGATTCCAGGTCGGCGTAGCTGAAGAGGCATTGCTCGTCCAGTCAATTTTGACATTATCAAACACGCCGGACGAAGGCGTTCCCACGGCTGACCAGGTAATCGGCTTATTGGTCTCTAAGGCCGTCCAGAGCGCTCCGGCCGCCGGCACCCCGGCCTTCAGATATCCCTTGACAGCAAACTGGGCTGAATCAGGACTCTCTGATTCCGGATGCCCGCCCTGGTTATCCAGCACCCGGACATAAACATCACCGGAAATACTATCTGCCACCTGCCAGTTATAACTGCCATTCCCTAATAACCCGGCTGATGTCGTGCCGATATTATTCCAACCGCCCGCCGCAATCTTATATTGCATCAGGACGTCGGATACTGAACCGGTATAGGTCCAGGTTATCGGATAAGTAGTAATCTGAGTCGGGCTATTATAAACAACATACTGGTTACCAAAAACCGGTTTCCCAACCGTTATCTTACTACGGATATTAAACGACTCTGAAGTCGGGATATTAGCACGCCAGGACTGGCTGGCCTTCAGCCGGATACTGGCGCTCGGGGTTATCACATCATCACCCACCAACCCGGTGACCGGATTCCAGGAATAGCCGCCCAGCGAGGCATTAATCGTCGTAATATCAACCCAATTAGCGTCTAACGCGGGGTCACTATCCTTTTTCAAATACTGAATCAGGATATCGCCAATGGAACCGGTCGGCGTCCAGTTAATAGCGCCAGAGCCGCCCACTGACCATTTGGTCGTAGAAACCGGCGCGGTCATCTCCAATTTACCACGGATGGTCACAAACCCGCTGGAAAAACCCACGGCTGATGCATCATTATAATCAAATACCTTGACCTTTATCTGATTGGCTATGCTATTCGGCACATTCCAGGGACCATAACTTCTCTGGCCATTACTTGAGGCAATCGGCGCAGTCCCGATTGACTGGGTCACCGGATAACCATCGCCGCCGTTATCCAATGTATATCTTATATCCACCTCGTTAATCTTACCCTGACAGGTCCAGGTAATATATTTATCCGTACCCACCACCCAGGTATCACCGCCGGTAGGACTATTAACGGTTATCTGGCCCCGGATATTAAAGGCAACATCATTGATATCATAAACATTGGTATCCGAAACCTGCCTGATTCTAATCTTGCCGGTCTTGGCCGGGAAGGTCTCGCGGCTATCCTCAAGCGTCCAGGCCCAGCCCTTCTGGGCATTATGAGCGCTATTCGGGTCTATGGTATACAATAGCACCGCATCGGTAAAATCACCCAACTTGGAGTAATGCACCTCTACGGTCGGTATCGTGCCCCGGTTGGTCCAGGTAATCGGCACAATTCCGTTTGCTACATCGCCGACTATAAAGGTCTTGTTATTAATCGGCGTCTTATCCAGAATCAGCCGGTTCCTGATGGTAAATGCCGCGCTGGTATTGCTGACCTCAACAGCATCAGCCAGGTCAGAGACCCTGATAATACAGTTACCGGAGGTGGTAATCGGCACCTCAAAGGTAGTTGAGATATAAGAGCCCATATCCACTCCGGCGGTTGAAGGCCGGGCCGTATAATAAGGTCCGCCGGTCCCGTTGGTGGATATCTCTATTTTATAACTGGCAATACTGCCCTTCTTGGTCCAGGTGATGGTCTCGGCATCGCCGGTAGTCATATCATCGCCATCGCTTACCCGTAATGTATCGCCTGACCCGGGCTTGCCCACTGATGAAATCTCGCCCTTAATCTTGAAACCAGGGGTAGTAATATATTCTGACGGATTCGCTATCCCTGCATCCGTCGTATCTAATGCCCTGACCTGGACATTATCTGAAATCGCATCCGGTATGGTCCAGGTGTTATAACTCCACTCGGTAAAGCCCTCTAATCCGGTCAGTTCAGTAATCTCGTTCCAACCGCCTCCGTCTTTACGCCAGAATAATTTAATCTTATCAATACCTGCTGATTTCGTTCCACTGATGGTTTGGTTGGTCTGATCCACGATAAACTTTGAAGAGGAATTCGGCGTAGAAACGCTCACCGTTCCCTTAACAGTGAATTTACTGGAGGTCATCACCAGGTTCTGCCAATCAATACCAACGGTCGTAGCCCGGACATAGCATTTTGACGAATCTATTAACGCGCCGTCCGGGATATTCCAAACCGCCGAAGCGGTACCGCTGAACCCGCTGGGATTGTTTATGCTGGTAATATCCGTCCAATCCGCGCCGTCATTCTGGGAATATTGCAGTTTCACATCCGGGAATGTCCCGACCGACTTCCAGGTAATCGTCAATGGGCTGCCCACCGTAACCTCACTGGCTAATGTCGGCGAAACCACCTGGCTAATAGCGCCTTTTATCTTGAATGCGGAACCGGATTCGGCCAGGACATCCGCCGGGAAAGCCGTGTCTCTGACCCGAACCCGAACGAATTGCCCGATTTTATCCGGTATGGACCAAGGCATCACGCCATCATTATCAGTAGTGCTGGCTATCGTCTGTGTTACCGGATACTCACTGCCGTCATTAACCGAATAATGCAGGTCCACGACCGGGATAGCCGCGACGCTCCCGGAAATAATTGACCAGTTAACCACGATATTCTGGTCTACGTCATAAGTCCCGCCGCTGGGGCTATCAACCTGTAATTTACCCAAAATCTTGAACGTAGCCGGCATGGTGTAAGAAATGGCATTGTAAAGGTTATTAGTGTCATCCAAAGCAATAACCCTGATTTTCCCTGAGCCATAATAATCAGTGCTATTAGGGATTGTCCAGGGGAAATTATTCGCGCCGGCATTACCATTCTGGTCGGTTAAATCATTTATATATGTATCAAAATTATCCTTGCTATGCTGAACCCTGACCTTAAATGAACCGGACTGCGACCAGATAATATCCCTAATCTCCTGGACCAGCCATTTAGCGCCGGATGCCGGGGCATTGATAGCGCTGACATTACCGGTTATCTTAAATCCCTGGACACTCTTGACAGAAGTAAACAACTTGGATACCGGAGATATATTCTTGTGGCTTATCTTGACCTTGACATTTTCCCAATCAGGACCAACCTTTGAGGGAAGGTCCCAAAGAAAACCGGTGACACCGGTCAGGGCTTCTCCGAGCGGCGGTATGACGACCACATCATTTTTGAGATACTCTATCTTCACCTCAGCGCCGTCTGTTCCGTCCGGATTTTTACCTGTAATATTCCACTGAATAAGCTGGTCCGGGTCGCCGGCCCAGAATGTCTGCTGAGGCGGATATGGCATCCCATTAAACTTGTTATTGGCCGCGTCAGTGAATATTATCCCCTGCTTGATAACAAAATAATCAGAGAATTGAGGCGATGTATCATCGCTGATTGACACCCTAATCTTGGCCTTCTCGGTAATAGTAATCGTGGATGGAATACTCCATTCATAAAAACCATTGTTGGGTTTAGTTGTTGCCGGGTCAATCTCAAATTGTCTCGCCGGAACGGCGCCTTCCCAATATTCTATCTTAACATTTGCGGCCGGACCGCCGTATGTCCAGGTTATCGGGCAGGTTCCACCGGCTAAATATGAATCATCAGTGCTCTTCGGAAAAACAACCAAATTTACGGTGGGCATTACGGTGGCAACTATCGTAAAATTCTGGGCCGGGTTAGAATCATCACTGCCGGAAATATCCACCATAGCAGTAGGACTGCTATCAGTAGTTCCCCTGATACGACAGTTGGCTGAAGCCGTGGTAGTGACAGTCCAGGATACGGCCTTATCTATAATAGGAAGCCAGCCGCCACCGGTGGTGGTCACCGGATTCCAGGTTCCGGCGCTGCCATTCCAGTTCGTGCAATACTCTAATTTAACCTGAGAACCGGCCGCGCCTGAATAATCCCACTTAACATCATAAAGACCACCAGCTATTAAACTCTCTCCGCCGGCCGGATTAGTTACCTCAAAGTAAATATCTGTAAAATACAAACTATCCAACGCCACCGGCTGGATGCCGTCCGAAACCAGATATGCCCGCCACCTAAACTCACCGCGAGGACCAGGCAACGGCAACGGGAAAGTAGCCCAGATAGTCCGGTTCAAATTACCTAAAAGGTTAGTGCCGCTGGCATAGGTCGGCGCGCCGCCTAAGTCCACCCAACTACCATTATAATAATACCAATTTGTACCGTCATTAGGCGAAAACTGGTATCGGACCGAACCGGTTGTCGCCGCACCCCAGGAATTGTTCGTCACCACTTGACTTACCGCAGCAATGGGAGTCGTATAGGTCTGGCTGACACTATTCATTACCCAGGGGTTATCGGCAGAATAATAAGGCAAATGACTCACGCTAACGCTCTCTAAACGCGGCGTATATTTCATGGTTTCCAAGCTAAAAACCGCCTTATATTGAATATATTTTCCCACATTAGAAATGTAATTAGTAGGAAAACCAGCCACGCCATAATTACATCTAGTAATCGTCTCGGTAGCCGCAGTGCTGTCTTCATAATATGTATTTACGGTGCCATCAGGTCCGACAAAACTGCCGCCGGGCGGATTGGTATCGCCTGAACGCACCTGGAATTTCAGACCCAGCGCCCCGTGTTTATAATGACCCAGCACTTCGGCGGCTGATAGCGCCCGGTCATGTATCGCCACTTCATCAATATAACCATTAAATGCCCAGAGGGTCTCGGCATCTGAACCAATCCAGACAGAATCGGATCGGTTAGCCACATTCCCGGAAAATGAAACCGCGCTGCCCGCTTCACCGTTACTATAAACAATAATCCGTATACCATCATAGACCAAAGCGATATGGTTCCATTTATTATTATTCACCGAGAACGGACCGTAAGCGAAGGTTGATTTATCAATGCCGTTAGATGATACCCAGCCAAAAGGTATGCCATCTGCCCCGATGCCCAGATAAAATTCGTTTTGGTTTACTCCATCTCCCTTGACAATCACGGACTGCTGCAAAACATCGCCTGTTTTTACCCAGGCATCTACGGTGGCCTTATCTGTCCAACTAAAGGAATCACTGTCACCTATCGCTACATAATTATCCACCCCATCAAAAAATCCTGAATAACCGCCGAATCTATAGAAAGTGCTATTTGTCGCAGCACCCATTTTGGCCGTGCCGTGATTGCCATCTCCTGAGCCATCAATCACTTCATTAGATGTGCCATTCCATAAGGCCTCATTCATATGCCAGAGTCCGACCAGATCCGATGCCGGAACTAACTCATCACAGTAGTATTCATCCTCGGCCCATTTAATCTTGTCCCATTGGGCAATGGCGCCGACGAGGGTGGGAGCAATCGCGGTCGCGGTATAACTACCTGAAGTTCGGTAACCGACATGATTTTGTTTATATATCGCCACATCATCCAGGACGCCGTCAAACTTTTGACCAATCAGAACCGGATTTGTGGTCGGCTTGACAATAAAGGTTTGATTATAAGCTGTCTCTTCTATCACACCTACCCCATCCTGGGCGATTTCAAGTTTTATGGTCGTCCCGTCAAAACCGGCAGAAATATGATACCAAACGCCATTGGTCCAGCTATTCTTATTAGTGGCAAAGGTATAAGGTGCAGAACCGTAACGGAAGAGGTCGCCATCATCTATCATCATCCCGCATCCCATGTATAAGGCATCATCAAATCCGCTGGCTACAAACAAGGAAGAAGCCATACCATACTGGCCGCCGTTCGTTAAACCCAGCGCGCCTATTTCGGTACCGGTGTTATAAGTCGGCTTCCAAATAGACCCGTCAAATTCTACAACCCGGGCATAATTATAATCAGTAGTAAAACTCCGTTTCCGACCGCCCACGGCATAGAGTTTACCGTTAAAAACCGCCAGGCCTTGAATATCATAGGGGTACCCGGGACTGGCGTATGAAACCGCCCAGGCCGCGCCATCGGTAGAGGCATAGACATCGCCGTCTCCTGCGGAACCGCTGGCATTATAAGGATACCCACTCCCAGTCCCGGCATAGAGTTTCCCGGCATAAACGGCCAGAGAGTGAACTGTGCGCACATTACCGGATACCAAAACCCGGTCGCTCCAGGATTGGCTAACCGGGTCAAAGGCAACCACATTGGCATATCCGTCCACTCCCGCGGCTATGCCGCCGCCTATACCCGCATATAATTTACCCTCAAATAAACAAAATGACTCTACGCTTTGGTGGTAGGTCGCATTAGTCTTTTCATCAAAGCCCTTACCTGCCCCGCGTAGGGCGTCAGCGTCTTTACGCCAGCCGCTCGTCGGGTTATAGACCCAGATATCCCCCTGGCCGCCTGTGGCGCTGGTGAATCCGAGGAATAACTCGCCATTGAGGTCATACATCGCAGTAATCGCGGTATAAGCATAACCGGCCGTAACCTTTTCCTCCAGGCCCCTACCCGCACCCATACCCCATGCCAACATGTCCGCATCATTATCTTTTCTCCAGATGCCGGTGGCGCCGTCCTGGATGAACAGGTCGGCATCATCCGCGGTCAAACCCATTCCAACCAGAAGGTCATCAGTCCCGTCGCCATTAAAGTCATAAACGCACGTTGAATAAATACCTTCATATGTAGCATTGCTCTTAGTATAAAATGCCGTATCTTCAGCCCAGACCGTCCCATCATAGTAAAAGAGGTACGGGTCAGGCGTATTCGCGGCATCACCGCTCACCCCGGCATAAAGACGGTCTTTATAAACCGCCATCGGCTGACCAACTATCCAGTACAGATTATACGGGTCGGTCAAAGCATCCAGTCCGGACATAAAACTCCAGGTCGGCGGCGGCGGTGTATTATCATAAAGGACAAAGTCCAGTTTACCGGTCGTCTTATTAAACCTAAGTTCATAACTGTCTTTCTTCTTGATAATAGACATCTGGACCGGGGCGCCGGCCGTAAAGTTGGCATCAAACTTTACCCAGGCCTCCAGACCTAATTCCTTTTTGAGAAGCGTATCGTTGGTATGGGTGACATAAAGATAGTCATCTACACCGTCAAAACGGAGGCAATTAGTAAACCCGGCCTTAGATGCTTCCTGGGTAGGTTTAGCCGCGGCAACCCCTTTACCCAACCAGGCCGCATCTGAATTAGCGCCATTTGTGGCCGTATCATCTATCTTGCTATCGGCGATACTATCATCCATCCTCCAGAGTGCGATGATATTATCTTCATTGCCGGTGCGCGGGGTAGTTCCATCATAAGTGGTCAACAACTTAATATAATCCGTATTCCAGACCGTCTGGCTATAACTTCCGGCATCAAAATTAGCCTGGACGCTATCGATATAAGTTCCGGGAGTGGCTGTAACGGCCTTTAATCCCGGCGTGGCATCGGCATTTTCCGGCTTCTCAAAGAATGCCTTATACTGAAAATAACGGCCTGTTACTCCCAATCCGCTCACAACAGACGGCATTGCCGCTGAAGTATAAGACACAGACCAGCCGGCTGATTCAATAACTGAAGGAGGGTCGGTATTAATACCAGCCGCGCGCACCTGAAACTTGAGCCCGGTGCCATCCACATAGTGCTTCCTGATTTGCGATTCCGTCAGCATCCGGCCTTTATACAGAACCACATCATCTAACCGACCATTAAAATATTGAGACGCAGGCGTCCCGCGTCTGCCTATTTCCAAGGCATAAGTCCCGGCGCTGACGTCAATTGCCGGGTCAATCGTCCCTGAACCGACTAATTGGCTATTAACATAGATAGCTATTGTATCCACATTACGAGTCACCGCGATATGATACCATTTATTCGCCTCTAATGATTTGCCCGCGCTTATATCTGTATTATTCACCTCGGTCGGAAGAGCAATGTCATCCACCCAAAGGACCGAAAAGGTCGGCTGGTTGCTGCTATTAATCCATAACTCCCAGCCCCGGTTATTATCAAAATTTACGCCATCATCGTTCCGCTTATGGATGATGGTCTGGTTCAGCCCGATTGAGGAAAGATTTACCCAGGCTTCGATACTGAAATTGCCGGTGCCAAATTGGAGACTAACTGCATCCGCGCGATTGATGTAGGTGTTACCCGGGAAATTACCGGCCCGGCTAAAGACCGCAGGACTCAATACGGTGCTGCCAGTGCCGGCCGCCCTGGCGCCGTGATTAGCCAATCCTGAAGCATCGACTACTTCATTGGCCGTCCCATTCCACAATGCCTCATTCATATGCCAGAGCGCGCTGAGATTAGATTCACCCGCCAAGACCTCCGCACGGCAATCAGTCCACTCTAATCCATCCCAGGTCTGGGAAGTAGTGTTGTCTATCACCCGTGAAGTAAAATCTCCGGTCGGATAATATCCGCCGTTGGGTTGTCGCGCCAAACGGACATAAGCGCCATCCGAATTAAAGGCATCAAGATTAATGGCAGAATAACCAGATTGCTCATAACCTTGGGGAGCCGATGTGCTGTTATCATCGTGAATAAAAGTCTTAGCCGGCTGCTGAATCAGTTCCGCAATACCGGTCGGACTGATTACCCGGATGGAATTGGCCGGGCCGTTGACCGAGTAGCCGCCTTGGGTGCTCGGGTCTAATTCCCAGGTAAAGATAATGGCATAGACCATTAAGGCCGTAATAAAGAGAATCACGATGGAGATGAGGGCATGGGTCAGGGTCTGGGATTTATCCCGGTCGTCAGACATAGCACGTTGGGCGCCTCTCCAACCAGCCTCTCCATCGTTTTTAGTTGTTCGTGGTTCGTTTTTCATAACTTCTAACCTCGTTAGTTGATAGATAGATATGCAAATAGCATGCCAGAACAGCAGAAAGATGAAAGATGAAAGTGAAAAGATGAGAGTGAACAAGAACTTAATTATTGTAACTCATTATTTATATTAATGTTATGACAGATATGCAATTTACAGTATTTCGTATTTCTTGATACGCTCTACGCTCTACGCTCAACACTCTACGCTGATTCTGTTACCTTTTGGTAATTCCCGTTACATTTTTGTAATACGGAAAAATCTGAACCACAGATTACTCAGATTTCACTGATTATCCGTATTTATCCGGATATTGACCTGAAAGACGCAGATTTACAGGGCAGGGGGGTGTATACCCATAGAGGGTACCATACCCCCTACCCCCCATACACCCACCCCCTACCCCCCATACACCCACCCTCTACCCCATAGGCACCCACCCTCTACCCCATAGACACCTACCCTCTACCCCATAGGCACTCACCCTCTACCCCATAGACACCTACCCTCTACCCCATAGGCACCTACCCTCTACCCCATAGACACCTACCCTCTACCCCATAGACACCTACCCTCTACCCCATAGGCACCTACCCTCTACCCCATAGGCACCTACCCTCTACCCCATAGGCACCTACCCTCTACCCCATAGACACCTACCCTCTACCCCATAGGCACCTACCCTCTACCCCATAGACACTCACCCTCTACCCCCCTGAATGATAACCACTACCCTGTGTAAAGATACCCTCCACCCAGTGTACAGATTATCTCCACCCGGAGTAAAGATTACTCTTCTACAGGCCTGAAAATCGGTGTTAATCTGTGTAAACTTGTAGCGAGCCCTTATCCCTCAACGGGATCCCGTCAGAGGGACAGGGTAAACTTAGCGAATCTATCTGTGTTTAAATTATGACTTGATAATGCCCTTTTCCGTAGTGTGGCCCGTACGGGCCAACTATAGTGGGCTGATAACTCGCTCCGCTCTAACAGCCCACTATAATAAACCCGGTGATATACTTGGCAGGCGTTATTTTATATTGACCCCGATAAATACTATCGGGATAAGAGCCAGTAACGCCCTCCGCTGTAACATCGGAGGACTAACTGGCTCTAAACGGCAGTTTAACGGTCAATGTTGTTCCATATCCGGGCTGGCTTTTTGCCTCAATCGTGCCTTTGAGCGACCGGATAATCTCCCGGGAGACATAGAGTCCCAGCCCCGGTTTATTAGAAATGTCAAAGAGATTGGCTTGCCGCTCAGGGCTGAGCCCCTGGCCGGTATCAGCCACGATTATCTCCGCATAATCAAATTTCTTCTTCATATCTATAGTTATCCGACCCCGGCTGGGCAGAATGGCCTCCTGAGCATTAATAAACAGGTTAAGAAACGCCTGCCGTAATAAATCCGGGTCGGTCATCATAACTATCTTATCTTCCGTCATTATGAGCTCAATGCCGTTCCGGTCCAAGTCATCTTTTATCAGGGCTATGGTCTCGTTAATAACATCGGTTAAGGAAAGGAGTTTCAGTTGCGGCTCAGGCCGGGCCGAAGAACTTAAGATGTTCCTGAGAATAATCAGGATGTCATTTATATTACGTTTGACCGTATTGAGCGCCTCTGGCGCTAATATCTGGTCCGGCTTGTTAAGAATATCCTTCAAACCGTTCAGCGCGCCGGAGAAATCATAAGCCATATCGCCGGTCAACCGGCCTAAGGCGGCCAGGCGCTCCTGCTGAACCAAGTCCTTCTCACACTGTTTTATCTGGGTCACGTCCTGGAATACCCCGATGGTGCCGCTGGTCTTGCCCAGGGCATTACGCAAAATGGAAAACTGCACCACCACAGAAAAGACCGGTTTATTGATGCCGGTATCAATGGAAATCTCGGCCCGCGATTTCCCCGGCAGTGCCTCCCGGACGGATGATAGCTGGGATGAAAAATCAGCCATCGCCCGGTAGAAATCCCTCAAGCGCGAAAGATTGGAGATTTGCTGACCCAGGACATTCTGGGCGTTCAGACCAAACAGCTCTTCAGCCTTCCGGTTGAAAACAGTCACCCGGTCGCTGCCATCAACCACAATTATCCCGTTCGGGATACTCGTGAAGACGTTTTTCAGGTATTCGGTCAGGTTCTTTATCTCGGCCGTCCAGAACTGCTCTGAAGCGATTTTATCCCGGCGCTGGCGCTCCACCTCTTCCGATAGATAACCGATAAAGGTGGCCACGATAAATAGAAATGAGATACGGCTCAGGAACTGACCTGATAATAATACCTCGGTCATTGGAACCGTCCCGGTCTCAATAGTTATAAAACCATATATTATGACGCCAATCAGGGTGGTCAGGAATGCCGAGACCACTGAATGAATCGTGGCGGTTATCAGGACGATTATCAAGAAGACCACATAGAATTGCTGGACATCCGAACTGCCTGAATAATATATGAACAAGGTCATGGCAATTATATCTACAATGAAGCCCACCATAGACGCCCGCGGCTTGTTAAACAGCCGTAAATAATTAACATACCCTAAAATGGTGTTGACCAGAAAGATGACGACCGCAATACAGGACTCTAACGGAACATCTGAGAACCTGTATTGGTAACTGGTTAACGTTATAGTTACAATGCTAAAGATAATCGTCAGGCGCAGGAGCAGGACAACCACCGGGGACTGCCGGAAGATGGAAGGATGTTTGAGCGGTTCGTTCATCTATTATATATAATTTGTTATTGCCTCTGGCTTAATAATTCCTTTTTCCGTAATGAACCCTTTTATGTATTTAGCCGGTGTTACATCAAATGCCGGATTATATACCTTGGTATGGCGTGGCGCTATTTGCACCTCTCTCATCTGGCCTCTTTCATCCCTGCCCGCCGTAGCCTTGGCGCAGGAGGGTGTCATCTTTCCTCTTACCTGGGTCACCTCATCCGGCGACCTGAACTCTATGGGAATGTCTCCGCCTGAGGCGGATCCGCCTTTGGCGGAAAAGGTTGACATCGGCGCGGCCACATAAAACGGTATCTTATGATGGTGTGCCAAAAGCGCGACCTGATAGGTGCCAATCTTATTGGCCGTATCGCCGTTTCGGGCTATCCGGTCCGCGCCGACTATGACCAGGTCAATATTTGGGCGACCGCGTCGGGTCGCCCCTACTCCAAACTCCGAACTCCTTACTCCGAACTCCATCAACGACCCGACCATATTATCGCATATCAGTGTAACCGGGATATGATTCCTCTGGAGTTCCCAAACGGTCAAGCGGGCGCCCTGCAGAACCGGCCTGGTCTCTGACGAATAAACCGAGAAGCGCCTGCCTTGCTTTTTGGCGATATACATCGGGGCAAGCGCAGTCCCAATCCCGGCCGTGGCTAACAACCCGGCATTACAATGGGTCAGGATATTATAACCGTTCTTAACCAGTTTAGCGCCGTTCACCCCTATCTTATAACAGGTCTCTTTATCCTCATGAAGAATCTTCAACGCCTCGCGGTAGACAACCCCCTTTAATCCCCCTTTGTTAAGGGGGAATTTACTCCCCCTTATTAAAGGGGGTCGGGGGGTTGTTAGTCCTTCAGTTTCTTCGTTCTTTAGTACTACCGCAATCCTATCCAGCGCCCATTTCAGATTAACCGCCGTCGGCCTGGTTGCAAGCAACATCTGATATACTTTGCCAAAATTCTCATGTAACCTCTTGCTTGCACTGAGCGAAGCGAATGTGTAACCTTCTGTAACATCTTGTAACCTACTGTAACCTCTCATCCCCAGATACGCCCCGAAGGCCGCGGCCACTCCAATCGCCGGCGCGCCCCGGACCGCCAAACTCTTGATAGCCGACGCCACCTGCTCAACCGTAGTGCATTTAAGATATGTAAGCTTATGAGGCAGTTTGGTCTGGTCTATGAGTTTCAAATAACCGTTTTGCCCACCGACCCATTCAATAGTTAAAATCATCTTACGCATCTACGTATTTATTTATTTACTATTGCCAACTGTCAAGAATTCTTGACAGATAAAAATGTTTATTATAAAATTGGAAAATGAAAGTCAAGATAGCCGCCTATATTGACGGCGCTTCAAGGGGTAATCCGGGTCCGTCAGCCGTGGGTATCTTTATTAGTGACAGTTCAGGCAATGATATCCTCCGCCGGGGCGAATTCATAGGCCAGACCACTAATAATGTGGCTGAATATACGGCATTAATCAGGATGCTTAAGCATCTGAATAAACTGTTGAAGTCAAAAACAGCTGAGATTAACGTATATTCAGATAGCGAGCTTCTGGTAAAGCAAATGAACGGTGATTACCGGATAAAAAGCGCGCATCTGATACCCCTGGCCATAGAAGCCAGAAAGTTACTTAAGGCTTACAGCCATCTGAAATTAAACCTGATTAACCGCGAACAGAATAAAATCGCTGATAAACTGGCTAATAAGACACTAAATATAGAAAAGGAGGCAAACGAGTTATCACGCGCCGCGATGTAATAATCCCATCGTACAGCGCGTCATATTAAGAAACAGCAGGTGGGTAACCGTTCTATGGCGCCTAAAGCGCGATAGAGAGGAAAGTCCGGGCT
>Ga0208373_1003651_pt1 | contig 14823 bp, 15 predicted proteins | sample RifOxyC2_FD_184036 | JGI IMG/M metagenome (GOLD analysis project Ga0208373, IMG submission 184036) | Soil microbial communities from Rifle, Colorado - Rifle Oxygen_injection C2 (SPAdes) | ecosystem: Environmental > Terrestrial > Deep subsurface > Rock core/Sediment | place: Rifle, Colorado...
TTTATGCCTGGAAAACGCCCAACGCACTCTGCTCATTGGGCATCTTGGCCGCCCGGAAGGTCCCGATCCTTCCCTTAGCCTCACCCCCGTGCAGCAATGGTTAGAAACACGCCTAAATCGCTCTATTCCACTTATTTCTTCGGGTTTTACTCCAGGGGAGTGGTGGACAGGGGAATCTCCCCTCGTGCTTCTTGAAAACTTACGCTTCAACCCGGGAGAAGAAAAGCAAGACAGGGGATTTGCCGCTCAAATTGCCACCGAGGCAGATCTATATATTTACGAAGCGTTTGCCGCGTATCATCCTGCCGCCTCACTGCAAACTATACCCGAAATCCTGCCTACAGTTACCGGTCACAGGTTCGATCAGGAGGTAGCTGCGCTCACTGGGGTCATTGATTCTCCCAAGCACCCCACTCTCCTTGTTGCCTCAGGGGCCAAGACAGACAAGCTCGAGGTTATAAACCGCCTCCGCTCACGCTTTGATAAGGTCCTTCTCGGCGGCAAGCTGGCAGAGCCTCAGTACCTCACTGTTGACGGTCTCGATCTCAACGATGGAGCCATTGATTACTTCATCTCCGAGATCGCCAAAGCCAAGACAATCGTGCTCAACGGCCCTCTTGGCGCCTATGAGGACGGAGTGCACAACAAAGCCACCAAAGCCATACTTCAGGCCCTCAAGGACTCCTCTGCCTTTACCCTTTTAGGAGGCGGGGATACGCTCGCCGCCATACCCTCCCTGGGATTTGCCTATACCGACTACGGGTTTGTCTCCACCGGCGGAGGAGCAATGCTCGAGTTCCTGTCCTCAGGCATGCACCCCCTGTTGGAGATACTTAAGGCTCAAAAAGATAGTAATATTAGTTAGCGTCGCACCTAAAGACAACTTAGTAATTAATCCTACTGCCCATGGTTAATTTTTCCATAAACGGCTTCGGCCGCATCGGCCGCATCTCTGCCCGGGTCTGGCTTCAAAACCACCTCGACACGCTCGACCTCACAGTCATTAACACCTCCGGCTCTATCGCTGTTTCCGGCTGGGCCTATCTTCTCAAATACGATACTTCCTATGGCGTCCTGCCATATTCCATTACCCACGAAGAAGTCCAGACTCCCGATAAAGTCACCGATGCCAATCCCCTCCTGGGATATATCCTAATCGGGCATCCCAAGCGCAACCTTAAGATTCCCGTTCTGGCCCAGCGCGATCCGGCTAAAATCCCTTGGGGTATGTATAAGGCTGATGTCGTAATCGAGTCCACAGGCGTCTTTAATAGCCTTGAAAAAGCCGCCCCCCATCTTCAGGGAGGAGCCCAATTTATCGTTCTTTCCGCTCCAGCCAAAGGTACCGAGGTCCCTACGGCTATCCTCGGAGTCAACGAGCAGGAAGTGTTATCCAAAGACAGGATCGGCATAATCTCTGTCATCTCCAACGCCTCCTGTACAACCAATAGTGTCGCCCCTGTAGCCGACATCCTCCATCAGAAGCTGGGCATCCTCAAAGCTATGCTTACTACTGTCCATGGCTACACCGACGACCAAAACCTGCAGGACAACTCTCATCGCGATCTGCGCCGCGCCCGCGCCGCTGCCCAAAACATCGTTCCCACTAGTACCGGCGCTGCTCTGGCCGCCACTCAAGCCGTGCCCGAACTCAGGGGTCTCTTTGATGGTATTTCCCTCAGAGTCCCCGTTATTACCGGCTCTATCTCCGATTTCACCTTCGTCACTCAGCGCGCTACCTCCAAAGAAGAAGTCAATCAGATCTTTATCGATGCCGCCAACACCCCCCGCTACAAAAACATTCTTGCCGTCGTCGATGAGCCCATTGTCTCCTCGGATATCGTCGGCCGCCCCGAATCAAGTATTGTTGATCTCGATATGACCCGCGTAGTCGACGGCACCCTGGTAAAGGTCCTTGCCTGGTACGACAACGAATGGGGTTACTCCAATCGCCTAGTTGAGGAGGTGCTCAAAGCCGGCGAGGCGTTTGTATAAAACGTAACCCAATATCCTTAACAATCACGATCTCAAGCCCTTTTCTTTTAAATAATCACGATATTTTTTGTATTTATATTCTAGATATGGAGCCCTGTTGATGTCCTGATATATCAAATAAGCAACCTTTTCAGCGAATCTTCCTCCATAAACCAATTGATACGTACCATGCCTATCAACAATGCAACCATTCAGGTTCATTTTCTTTTTTAATTGGTCAAGAAAAATTCCACTTCCACTTGTAAATATAATTTTCAATCGTCTTTTTAACTTATCGATATGAATACATCCATCTCCGTCAAAATATCCTCTCAAAAAATAATTAAATAGTTTCTCAAAAACCACAGGCATCTTTATGATCAAAGATTTTCTTGGGCATAAACCCAGGTCAGTCAAATCTTGATACATTATTTTGCTACCTATCCTTAGTACATGACAATCTCTCTGGATACATCTCTTCCCCTTGATTATCGCTGGACCCCCTTTTCTCAGATAAATGTTATGACTTGAAGACATCGCATCTCGAATCTTCTTAAGTAACTCTAAATCTGTATTTGTCATGCTCAAATAGCACGTTCGTGATGATTTTCGACAGTCTTCGACTGCACCATCTGCATAAATGAAACCCAATACATACGCCATTTTTGGAGTCCATTTTTTAAAGAAATTCTCATTAAAGAATTTTCTATTATGCCCTCCCCGGTTATCTCTTACCACAAGTCCATTATTACCAAACAAAACCCAAAAGTCAAATTGACTTGAGGCCGGTGTGGGATTTGCACCCACGCATACCTGTTTTGCAGACAAGCGCGTTAGCTATCTTCGCCAACCGGCCGATTTGTTCATATTTTAGCATCTATCTGATACACTAATGGTAATGAGACCCAGAGTGTTTGGTATTATCAGCCTGCTTGTTTTCTCCCTCTTTCTTTCCGGCTGTAGCCTCAACATTTTTGGCAGAAGATCAGGGGTTCAGATAACCTCTAATCCTCAAGCAGAGGTTACTGTCAACGGCCAGAGTTATGGCAAGACCCCCTACTACACCGAAAGTATCAAGCCCGGAGAATACACCATTAGGCTCACCCCTCTTGATCAGGAACTCCAGCCCTGGGAGACCAAGACCGTTCTCTCCTCAGGCTATATCACCATTGTTGACCGTCAATTCGGTAAGACCAGCGATCTTTCTAGCAGCTATACGCTCTCTTTTGAAAAGCTAGGCAACAAAACAGCCACCGAGGTAAATGTCATCAGTAATCCCTCAAACATCTCCATAGCTGTTGATAAAACACCCGCCGGCTTTTCCAGCCGTCCCTTAGAAAATGTCGAACCTGGCGACCACACGTTTGATCTTTCTGCTCCAGGCTATCAAGATAAGCGGGTTCCCGCCCGGGTCTTTGCCGGTCAGCGCCTGGTAATCAACGTCACTCTAGCCTCCGCCCCAGTTATTCCCACCCCAACCCCAACAGCCACTCCCTCGGCTGCCCCCACTCCCACCGGCAAAAACACCTCGATTACTCCTCTTCCCAAGCAAGCTACCTCCTCGGCCCTCCTCAAGCCCTACGTTGAAATTCTCAACACCCCCACTGGCTGGCTCAGAGTCAGGGCAAAAGCCAGTGCAGACTCTGATGAGCTAGCCAAAGTCAATCCAGGTGACCAATTCCCCTACAAAGACATGGAAACCCCAGGTTGGTACTACATCGAGTACCTCACCGATAAATGGGGCTACGTGGCCAGCCAATACGCCAAGCTGGTGAAATAGCCATCAGGCCACGTAGTAGATAATCCCCACCACGGCGATCATCCATATCATCACAGTAATCATTAGCGGTTTGTCAGACAGCAATATTTTCTCAGGGCTCTCCCCCTCATTTTTTTCATAGATAAGCTGCAAATATCTCATAATTCCGTAAACTACCAGCGGAATAGTAATCATCATCCATTTTTCCGAAATCAGAGTTTTGGGCAGTATCGAAATCAAGCTCAAAGCCCTCCCGTCCGGCACGATTTTGGGATGATTAAAAGTAAACAGCGCGTAGGTGATCCAGGTAGCAGTAGAAAACATCCCCGTATAGATATCAAGCAACGGCTCAGTGTACCTCTTTAGAGTAGCCCTGGTCTGCCCCCGCCCGCCTGCTTGCGTAGCTTGCGGCGTGGCTTGTCCGGCCAAAAGAGTCATCTCCCCTCTTCTCTTCCCCACAGCCAAGAAAAGCGATACCGAAATCACAGTCAGTAAAAACCACACATCCATATGTGCCGAAATCGTAAATGCCCCTGCGTACACTCGCAGTAAATATCCAAAAGCGATTACGATTACATCAACAATGGGTATTTGCTTCAATATTGTTGAATAAAATACCTGCACCACAAGGTATACCAAACCGCACAGGAACAAGTAGTAGTTAATCATATAAGCCCAGGTGAGCCCTCCAATCACACCCACAACCAACACAAACAACGCGAGAGGCAAGGGAAGCTCGCCCGACGCGATCGGCCGGAATTTCTTAATGGGATGTTGTTGATCTGCTTTTACATCTAACCAGTCATTGAAAAAATAGGTGGTGCTACTTAAGATTGTAAAAACTAATGCCGCCCGAACAACCAGCCAAAAAGCTGTCGGTGCAAAAAGCCAGCCGGTAAACACCAGCGGTGCAAACAGCGCGAGATTTTTTAGCCATTGCGCCGGCCTGGCAGTGCGGATAAGCGCGCCAAATATTGCCATATCAAAAACAATCCCATTAATAATGCAAGCCCTATTATTATATAAAACTTCACGTTTGATCGAAAATTTAGCGCTACTATTCCCAACCCCCCGGCCATCAGCCAGTAAAACAAGGCGACTTTCCGCTTACTCCACCCCAGCTCCAGCAGCCGGTGATGCAGATGGCTTTTGTCCCCCCACACCGGCGACTTGCCCGACAAAATCCGCCTGGCAAATATAAAAGCAAAATCAATAAAAGGTACTCCCAGGACTACCAACAGCGCGCCCACCTTCGCCGTCGCTAAGATCGAAATCACCCCCAAAAGCAAACCAGCCAGCGACGTCGCCGAATACCCCGGCATAATTTTTTGCGGATAAAAATGGAACACAGTCAAACCCAAAAACGCCCCTGCAGTGGCAAAGGCCAGGATTGCCACCGGCCACTGGGTAATATCGGCGCTAAATGAAAGTGAGATCAGCCCTAGTACCAGCGCGGCGATCGTCACTACCCCGCTGATCTGCCCATCTACTCCGGAAGACCAGTTGATAGCATTCATTAAAAGCGGGATCCACAACAGGGCGAATAAATCCGCCAGTATCCAAATCTCTTTATAGACCCCGAAAATATAAAAACCATATCTTACCTGAGATAGATCTATCACTCCCCCTAAGGGGCTCGACACAAAAGCGATCCCGATTCCCGCGGAAACAATCACGGCCGCTGCCAGAAAATTCACACTCAGCCGTAAATAAGGATTGACCCCGCGCACGTCATCAATTATTCCGATCGCTATTATTAGCAACGAGGCAAACAATACCGCCGTCAGATGTTTATCCCAATTCAGAAAGATCAGGGCTGTAATACCCACTGCTAGAAAAATAGGCAAACCACCCCCCTTTGGCACAGGCTCCTTATGGATATGCGCTGGGTGTGGAGTTTTATTAGGATCCACCACCCAACCTTTTTTTTTAAACAAAGCGATGGTTAGAGGGGTTAAAAACAAACTCAAAACCAGCGACACCGCCAATGGCAATATAGTTATTCCTATCATATTCCCAGGACAATGCTGATTACCCGCACAAATCCTGCCAAATACATTATCACCACCAACAATCCTCCTCCCATGATCGTATTTTTGCTGATTTCATCCTTTACTCCCGTCCATCCCGCGATAAATTTTGTCAGAACAAATAATATCGTCAGACCACCAAGCATAGCCGCAAACCATTCTTTTCTGATCAGTTGCTGTTCGCCCCAGGGCAGGGAATAAAACCAAGGGAGCTCCGGCGGCAGTCTCCGCCATAGCCAGATCAGACTTCCTCCCATCAGAAAAATCAAGGTCAGCCCCGCCGTAAAAAACGTTCGTACTTTCACAACTTGAGTATACTAAATTCTCTTTTCCGTCACCCGGTACTCCAAGTACTTGCCCATCATCAACCGTGTATGGGCGTCCAGCCCTGGTAGGGCGGAAAAGAAAAATCCTACCACCGGCAAGATCACAAACTCAAACGGAGACACAACTTTTCTCCACCAGGGTAACTCCTTCACTTTCGGCCTGGCCTTGATATCTACCAAGATCATCGCCGCCATGCTGATCAAAGAAATAGTCATTATGGCCGAGGATACCTGAGGTAGTGTCCTTCCCATTACCGTCCTGGAAAAAGTCTCATTCAGTATTGGAGGCATATTTGCCCCAAGGGTGATGATAAACCAGTTGACCGGCCACATAAAATGGTCCTCTATTACTTTAAACACTCTGATTGTCTTGTCCCAAAATGGCGCCCGTCTGTCCAATATATATTTCTTGATAATGTAGGCATCATCGCTCGCTCCCCACGCCCACCGCTTCACTTGCTCATAGGTGTTGGTGTAGGTGCTCCAGAAGCCGTGTGCCTCCGCCGCATCGGCTGATACGGATATAAATAGCGGTTCAACCTCCACTTCTCCTCCTGTGGCAAAGTACGTCTTAAAGAAAACCCGATAATCTTCAGGGATCACGTCTGTGTCCCAGTAGTCAATATCATCCATCAGTTTTAGGCTCAATGTATAGGTGGAGAAATTAATCAAACGATCCGGGCGAGACAACTGGGCCATGTTTAACACACTATTCATCCTGTTAAACACCCTCATCGGCCAGGGGATGCGCTCTATGTTGTTGTAAAACACCACCGCCCCTTGCCAGATCTTCCGGTAACGCTGCGGATCATCCAAAAATTTAAAAGTCAGTGCCGCTAGGTGGTTTGGGTGAAGTGCCACATCGCAATCCACCGAAGAAATGGTCATCTGCTCTATGTTCCAGTTTTTATGGCTCTTTAACACTTCCCTAAATTCTTTCCCTGCCCAGGCAGCATTGCTCGATTTCCCGACAACCTCACCCACAAGGTTGGCAGGATGATAGGTAAAAAATAGACCGGCAAATATATTTTTAAATCTTTTTTCAATTAACTTCCTCCTCTCTTTGTTTGTCTCCCTCCCCGCCCTTTCCTCCATAGCGACGACAGGGATGATTTGTTTCGCCCCTATTGTCTGCCTCTCCAGTGCCTCAAGTGTCCGCACTAATATTTCCCCCGGCTCTTTATATGTGGGCAACACGATCACGTGCTTTACTTCCTGCCAATCAGGAAAACCTTTCACATCTCCCATCCAGTCGTACTTTTGCCAAGCCTGGATACGGTAGTACGACACTACTGCTCCCCAAGCCAAACTCGTCGATCGGTAAAGCCAGTAAATATTGAAAGCGATAATGAAATAGGCTACGCCAATTGGCCAAAAAATCGATCCCCAGACAGGAAACAAGATGAAGCTCCAGCTCATTAAACCAGGAAGAATCTCCAGCGCTCTCTGGCTAGCCTGCGGGTATTTATTGATTAAGAATCTCAGCAAAGTAAACATGGTTGGCGTTTTCACTAGTGATTCCGGCGACCTCCATAAAGTCCACCGAGAGCAATTGCGCGATATACTCGGCTATTATTTTAACATTTGCCGGCTCGTTTACACTTCCCCGGATAGGTTCAGGAGCAAGGTACGGGCTGTCTGTCTCCAGTAACAGTCGTTCAAGCGGTGTTTTTTGCGCCCTCTCCCGCAGATTTTCGGCTTTCTTGAAGGTGATATTACCGCAGAAGCTGATGAAAAAGCCCATTTTCAAAGCCTCATCCAAAAACTCGCCGCTTCCGGCGAAACAGTGAAACTGCCCCTTGGGGACTATCTTCCATCTTCTCATTATTTCTCTCATTTCTTCCTCCGCCTCTCTCATATGGATTGCCACCGGCTTTCCAGCCGCAATTGCCATCTCCACTTGGGCCTGAAAAAGCTCAATCTGCTTATCTTTGCTCTTTTTTTCTTTATCGTAATAAAAATCCAGACCTATCTCCCCCACACCCACCACCTTTGGATGTTTCAGTATCTCCTTCATTTTATTAATTTCTTCTCCGATGTTTTCTATTTTTTCCAGATTTTCCGGATGTATCCCGGCCAGCGCATAAACACCCTCCTCAGTCTCAATTAAGTCTCTAACTGCCTTCCACTCGGCTACTTCCGTCATCGGGCAGATCATCCTGCCCACCCCCGCTCCTTTTGCCCGTGCCAACACACCTTCGGTATCAGAAAGCCGCATGTCAGTCAGATGGCAGTGAGTGTCGATTAGCATAGGTGTCATTCCCCCGCTATGGCGGGGGAATCTATATAAATTACAAGCGTTTAAAAAGCGGTTCGGCTCTCTTTATTTCTCCGTTATTAAATTGGGCAAGGATCTTTTTCGCGGTCTCCGGTAAAAACGGCTGCAGATCCACTCCTATCTGCCTGATATTTTTAATGAGTTCAGTTAGAGCCAATTTCTTTTCGTCACCCGTCAATTTCCATACCTCGCGTCTATTTATCAAAGCATCACTTTCAGCAATCATTTCCCAGACTAACTTCATCGCCTCGTCAAATCGGTATTGCCCGGTCAAATCAACTACTTCTTTTCTCATTTTTAATTCTTCTTTTGTTGCAGCCATCCCTTCAGCCATGGCCGCCACCCGCGAGCATAGATTGCCGATGCCGTTCGCCAAGTCGCTGTTGTACGCCTGAATGAACTTCTCCTCCGAGAAATCCCCATCAGCGAAAGGGGATATCTTTGCTAGACAGTAGTAGCGCAGCGGGTCCGCCCCGTGTTTTTCCAGAAGGGGAACTGGGTCATATACATTACCCAGTGTCTTGCTCATTTTTTGCCCGTTAACCGTGAAATATTCATGGACAAACAGTTTCTTGGGTAATTCCAACCCAGCAGACATGAGAAACGCCGGCCAGTAGACAGCGTGGAACCGGATAATACCTTTGCCTATGACGTGTACATCCGCCGGCCACCACTTGCCATACATCTCCTCATTCCAGCCAAAACCAATACCGGTTTGATAGATATTCAAGGCATCAAACCAGACATAGATTTTTTGAGTGTCATCCCCAGGCACAGGCACGCCCCAGTTTTTTGCTCTGGCATTTGATCTTGAGATACTAATATCTTTCAAGTCAGTTTTTAGAAAAGACAATACTTCGTTTCTTCTTTTTTCCGGTACGATTTCCAACTTCCTACTTTCGATCAACTCCCTCAGCTGCGTTTGGTATTTCCCTAGGCGGAAGAAATAGTTTTCTTCCTCAATTTCTTCTAGTTTTCTACCGGGGTGTTCAAAACATTCTCCGTTTTCATTTAATTCCTCAGCAGTGTAAAAAGCCTCGCAACCCACGCAATATAAACCTTTGTATGTCTTTTTGTAGATATCACCGTTTTTCTCGCACAAACTCCACAATTTTTGGCTTGACTGAAAGTGGCGCTCCTGGTCGCTCCCTTTTTGCCATACATCAAACTCGGCGTTAAGGCCAATAGCCAGCTGTTTAAACAGCTCTGTATTTGTATCCACAAACTCCTGTACAGGTACTCCTATTTTTTCTGCTGCCTGCACGTTTTTCAGCGCGTTCTCGTCACCACCTGAGAGTTTAAGTACATCATCCCCAATCGTTTTTCTGTAGCGGGTAATCACGTCAGTCAGGATAAACTCCAACGCATGCCCGATGTGGGGGCGTGCGTTTACGTAAGGGATCGCAGCAGTAATAAAAAACTTCGCCATATGTATATTTTACCTTAGGGTGGTTAACACAAAAAAGGGCCCGCTACTGCGGGCCAACAAATTCATTTAAATCAACAAGCATTACCAGCAGGACCTTTTCGTTTGGTAATATCGTCTTCATGCCAATATTAGTCGTCTCTGGCATACTGTTTGTATCTACCAGGATCACCCCGTTTGTCGCCTTGGTTGCCCGGAGGATGAATCCGTTACCTGGAACAGAGGTAACCTCTGCCTCAGCCCGGACCCACAGAAACTCACCTAGGGAAAAGATAGATTCCAATTTGATATAGACAACTTCCAACTCACCTATGCTGATAACATTTCGTGGAATAAGTGTTTCGCATGCGACTCTGCCCGAACCTGGCTGGGGGAATTTTGGTTCGCAGTTTGGGCACCATAGCGAATTTGTGTCTGCAGATAATTGGTCATCGCAGTTCAAGCATTTGCTTCTGTCAAATGAAAAGGAAGGTATCATTTACCTCTCTCCTATAGGACAAATTAAAGAGCGTTTGTCCGTATTATACTGCTAAAGCGGCAAAATCCTCTTTATGCTCTGGCTGATCTTGCCTGTCCACTCCTGCGCCCACTCCTCTGCCTTGATCCTTCTAATCATCTCCTGCCAACCAGGATTCCCCAAGCTGGAGGCCACACTAGCCACAGTTGCCGAGCTGACCTTGATATTGTTTTTTATATCCTCGTAACTCCTGCCTTTGTCTAGGTATATAGCAATCCCCAATCGCTTGATTAGTGCTGTCAATTCCGCCTCGGTCAGCAGATCACCCATTACCATCGCTATTTCATCCGGCGTTTTCAGCTCCGCCAAGATTCCATACAGCATCTCTGAAAGCTGTTTTTCTAACGTCTTATTAAGCGGATTGCTTGAAAGCTGCATATTCTGTCCAAATTAGTAACTTTACTAAATTAAAGATACACCAAATTACCATTGCGGGCGGGGTATGGCGATGCAATCGCTAAGCCCTTATTCGTCATTATTTGTAATATTCCCGCCTGCAACGCTATGCGTAGTATTGCGGGCAGGTGCATTGCCATTCTCCTTCATCAGAAAAAACTCCAAGCAGAGTAATATACCCACAATCAAAGTCGCGTTAATCAGGCTTCCCAGCCCCCATATCCTCAAATACAAAAAAACAATCACTCCCACTGTCCATCTGGCCGCTCTCTTGGCAGACAAAAACAAAATCGACAACAACCAAAACACACCTCCACTAAGAAGTATCATCATCGGCAGATAACTCCCCGGAAAGAAAAAATCCTTCATCTCGTCCGGGTCGATTTTCCAGACCATCAGTCCGATTAATGACCAGTTAATAGCCGTGATTAACAATAGCCAGCCGTATCTTTTTTTTCTTTGGGGGATATTTCTTTCCATATCAAGCAATGAAGCAGTTTCATTTAACCACAAGGAAATCATAAAAATAGAGGGGGATACACCCCCTCTTAAATTATTCTTGCACCAATCTCACAATTTTTTGTGTGGTATATGTGCCCGGGAAACGTTCTTCATCCATGCCCACAATGGAGTCTTGAATCACCAGTTCATCACCCAAACCAAAGGGTTTTTCAATAGGTCCGGTAATTGGTTCCCCATTGAATTGGAGTGACCGCATATATCTGCCGTTCTCTGTGCATACATCATAGTCACACCCGGAATCAACTCTAAGCATGAGGCTCTCTTTATTGACGTTTTCCAGCCGCACTTGTCCTTCCAACATCAACATATACAGCCCCATCTTTTCAAATTCCAAATCCACTGTGTTGGCGACCGACTCATCCGCCACGCCTTCATAAGAAACCGTCCAAACCACACGTATCTTTGTCATTTGTCTACACCTCCAGTGTGTTAAGTTACAAAAGAAATTCTATCACCTTTTTCGCCTTTTTTACGTTTGTAAGTTAGAATGGATATATGTCCATCGATACTCTCATCCTTCTCGCGGCGATATTTATTGGTTTCGTTGTCCTTTACAATCTTCTCAGGTCTCGCCTCGAAGAACCCAAGACAGACCCGACCCTCACCTCCTGGCTCAAGTCCATTCAACAATCCCTCGATCACAGCTCCAAAACCAGCACCCAGACTCTCCAGCAAAACTACCGTGAGTTGTTTGCCCGTCTCGATCAGGCCACCGCGGTTATCTCCGATCTCAAAAAGGAAGCCGGTGCCTTCGGAGAGGTATCCCGCTCTATGAAAGATCTGCAAGATTACCTAAAATCCCCTAAACTCCGGGGCAATATCGGCGAACAAGTACTAAAAGACCTTATCGGCCAGATGTTTCCCAAAAGCTCATTTCATCTCCAGTTTCATTTCAAATCCGGCTCAATCGTCGATGCCGCCATTAAAACTCAGTCCGGTATCCTCCCTATAGACTCAAAATTTCCCATGGAAAACTTTCAAAAACTTTACGCCGCCACATCTCCTGCGGAAAAGTCCGCCTCCCGCGCGGCCTTTGTCCGCGATGTCAAAAAGCATATTAAGGATATCTCCGGCAAATATATCCTGCCCGAAGAAGGCACTCTCGACTTTGCCCTGATGTATATTCCCTCTGAATCCGTCTACTACGAGATCGTTTCCGATCAGGAAATCCTAGACACCGCCCGAGCCGCCCGCGTTTACCCTGTTTCGCCCACCACTCTTTATGCCCATCTTCAAACCATCCTTCTCTCTTTTGAGGGCCAGAAAATCGCCGGTAAGACGCAGGAAGTCTTTACCCTTTTAAGGGCCGTGCAGAAAGACTATGAAAAATTAAACGACAACCTCTCCCTTCTGGGCAAACACCTCACCAACGCCTATAACTCACTCAGCACCACCTCTCAATCAGTAGTCCAGTTGGGAAGCAAACTGAGCTCGGCTCGCCAGCTCAAACCCGGTGTGAACGGAGAGAAAGACTTATAACCGATAACTCGTTCTTTTCACACAAACATGCTATCATTAGCCTCTCTTCAATTCAGTCCGCACCTTTAGATTACAGATAAGAAAGGATGGAGAAAAATGAACTCAGTACGTAGATGGGTGGGTTTCATTTCGCTGATGGCAGGACTCATGGCTTTCATCTCGCTCTATGTCCGTCATCCGGCCGTGAGTGAGCCCTCTGTCGGGCTTGTACTATTCTCATTTTTGTTTATTGCTTGGTATTTATCGGGAATGGTTACCTTCCTTGGGATGATGTTAGACCAGGGTAGGGTAAATTTGGGAGGCCTAAGTGTAGTATTTTTCTGCATAATGATCTTTTTTGGCCTTCCAACATCCTCTGGGGGCCAAGTTTCTGATATAGACTATGTGCTAATGTGCGTCATAGTTCTATATTTGCCTATGGTGCAAGCGCTGGAGACGGTGTATTACTTTACGAGAAAAATTTTTGGCTGAAGTTTTTTCCCTTCATACCATCCTCATCCTTTCGTCAATCTTTCGGGTACAATCAATGATGCATGCCAAATACTGCTAGTTTCGATTCTGCATATATAAAACTCAATCAAGCCCAACGCCAGGCCGTCGATACTCTCGACGGCCCTGTTTTAGTTCTCGCTGGTCCGGGCACCGGCAAAACTCAAGTCCTTACTGTACGCATCGCCAACATCCTCCGCGAAACAGACACCGATCCCTCCTCCATTCTCGCTCTTACCTTCACCGACGCCGCCGCCCGTGAGATGAAAGAGCGCCTCATTTCCCTCATTGGCAAGCCGGCCTACTTTGTCAAGATTGGCACCTATCACGCGCTGGCAAACGACATCATCACCCAAAACCCCGAACGATTTTCCCGCTCCGGCCTCCAGACTATTACCGAGCTTGAGCAAATTCAGATAATAAAAGATATTCTTGACCAAGGATCATTTTCTCTTCTCAAGCCGGTCGGCGATCCTCTTTTCTATCTCAAATACATTCTCTCCGCGGTCTCCGATCTCAAACGCGAAGGTTATCCTCCTGATAAATTTGCCGAACTTGTCTCAATTCTCAAAGATGATTTTGAGAACGAAAAAGACAGTTTGAGCAAAACAGCCAGGATAGAAAAAGAAAAACTGGTCAATAAAAATCTCGATCTCCTGGATATTTACGAAAAATATCAGCGCCGACTTACTGATCTTGGCCGTTATGACTACGACGACATGATCAATTGGGTGGTTGCAGAATTTGACAAGGACCCGGATTTCCTACTTCAGTACCAAGAGCAATATCAGTATTTTTTGGTCGACGAATACCAGGACACCAACTCCGCTCAAAACCGCCTCCTTTTAGCCCTAGCTTCCTACTGGGATACAAAGGCAAATATATTCGTCTGTGCCGATCCCAATCAGTCAATCTATAGATTCCAAGGCGCCTCAAAAGAAAATCTTCTTGAGTTTAAGAAACGGTTTCCTAATCACACTCAGATTACCCTCACCGACAACTATCGCTCCACCGACGCCGTCCTTCAGTCTGCAGCCAGTCTATTGGGTGAAACACCTCTTGCGAAAACAGTTTCATATAAAGAGATTCCTCTCAAAGTTGCCAAATTCACCTCTCCTGTCTTTGAAGATGAATTTATCGTTAGCTCGATAAAGAAAAAGATTCGTCTGGGCATTGCTCCCCGGGAAATCGCCGTGATCGTCCGGGAAAATAAAGATATCGAGAATCTAATTCCTCTCCTCAAGCAAAAAGGCATTCCGTATCGCCTTGGAGGTGCCGATAACATTCTCACCTCTCCTCTCGTTTCTCAGTTTCTTAATCTCCTCACCGTCGTCACAAAAATCCAGGGCCCCGTCGATGACCTTGATCTTTTTACTGTCCTGAATTATCCGTATTTCCACATCAACCCCCTCTCCGTTTTTAAGGCGTCAAGAGAAGCGTACCAAAATCGCAAAACACTCGTCGACACACTCCTTGACGACCACCCCGAGCTAGATGACACCCTCTCCGATGTTTTTCATCAGCTTTTATCTTGGAACAGCAAGATTGCCACCCATACCCTTACCGAGATGTTTCAGATTATTTTTCAGGAGTCCGGCTTTCTTGACTACATTCTCTCTCTTCCCCA
>Ga0208373_1003654_pt1 | contig 14813 bp, 14 predicted proteins | sample RifOxyC2_FD_184036 | JGI IMG/M metagenome (GOLD analysis project Ga0208373, IMG submission 184036) | Soil microbial communities from Rifle, Colorado - Rifle Oxygen_injection C2 (SPAdes) | ecosystem: Environmental > Terrestrial > Deep subsurface > Rock core/Sediment | place: Rifle, Colorado...
ATTATTTTTTATCCGCGTATACCCTTCAGCCGCGGTAGCCGCCGCTTGTTCATGATGAGTACAGTAGGCATTAATTTTTTTAGATCTGCCAAGAGAATCAACCAGGTGCATAATCCCACCACCGGAAAGAAAAAAAACCGAGTCGGTAATTTTCTCAAGAAATTTTATTACATAATCACTAAGTTTCATATCAAATATAAAAACATTATCAGTTGTATTATATAATAGAACTATTTTTATGAGTAGGACAATAAAAATTGAAGATAAAGCCATTGGAGAAGGTCAACCGGTCTTTATTGTTGCCGAAATTGGTTTGAACCATAACGGCAAATTGGAACTGGCAAAAAAATTGGTCAAGGCAGCAAAAGAATCTGGTGCTGACGCGGTTAAATTTCAAAAAAGAGATCTGAAATCAATATATAAAAAGGACGTATACCAAAACCCCAATAAAGACAGTCAATCAACTTCTTACCTTTTTAATATTTTCAAGAAATTTGAACTTTCAAAAAAAGAATTTGTTGAGTTAAAAAAATACTGCGATCATCTTGAGATTATCTTTTTTTGTACACCCTTTGATGTCAAAAGCGCAGAGTTCCTTAGCCAAATTAACGTACCTGTTTATAAAATTGCCTCAGCCGATCTAACCAACACCCCTCTTATCGACTTTGTTATTGGAAAAAAAAAACCCATTATTCTTTCGACGGGAATGTCTCAAATCAACGAAATTGATCTTACCTTTAAATTTCTAAGGAAGAAAGCTGCTGATTTTTCATTTATGCATTGCGTCAGCACTTATCCAACAGCGTTTAAAGATGTCAATTTAAAAATGATCGAATTGCTAAAAAAAAGGTATCAAGTTCCCATCGGTTATTCGGGTCACGAAAGAGGAATAGTCGTAGCCATAGGAGCGGTCGCACTGGGGGCAAAAATTATTGAAAAACACTTTACCTTAAATAGGTCATGGGACGGACCCGATCATAATGTTTCACTTACTCCTTCAGGCTTTAAAAAAATGGTTGAAAGAATTAGAGTAATTGAATCAGCCTTAGGTTCGGCTGATAAAAATTTATCCAGGGGTGAATATTTGACGAGGGAAATTTTTGCAAAAAGTTTGATCGCTAATAAAAGAATTAAAAAAGGCGAGGTCATCACAGGTAAAATGATCGATGTCAAAGGGCCGGGGAAAGGATTAAACCCTCAGATGATCAATAATATTCTGGGTAAAAAAGCTAAAAGAAACATCAAAAAATATGATTTTTTTTATCAATTAGATATTTAATATACACGAATGAAAATTGGCCTGAAAGCGCGGTTCTCTGATTTTTACGAAATAGCCAAGCTTAAACCTGATTTTGTTGAATTCCATTTTTCAGATCTAGACCCGGACTTTGATTTTAATCCAAAAATGAAATATCCATTTTCCTGTTTTATTCATCTACCCGAAATGTGGAGCGGACATATGATCGATATCGCCAGTATAAAAAACGAAAATCAAGTTTTACCATTAAGCGAGTCAATAGAGGTCCTCCAGAAAATTATCTCAAAAAGCGAAAGATTTTTTAAATATTTTAATAACAAGGAAAATGTTTTTATTCTTCACCCCGGTGGGATGTCATTTGATAAAGATTATCCAGAAAATAATGTACATAGAATAGAAACCTTAATAGAAAGTCTTTCAGTAATAAAAACAAACAATTCTGAGATATTAATAGAAAATCTTCCACCATACCCCTGGTATTTTGGAGGTCAGTGGAATTCAAACATATTTATGGATGCCGGGGAAATTGAAAGTTTTTGCAGAGTGACCAAAAAAAATATCTGTTATGACATTTCCCACTCAAAGCTTTACTGTAACTCCTCCAAAAAGGACCTTTTTGAGGAATTAAAGATCATTAAAAAATACATTAGGCATGTTCATATCAGTGATGCAAGGGGAGTTGATGGCGAAGGCATTCAGATTGATGAAGGAGAAATCGACTTTAAAAAATTTTTCGATCTGATGAAAGATTATCACGGAACGATCGTCAATGAGATATGGATGGGGTATACAAACGACTTCCAAGGGTTTAAAATTGCGACTCAAAAAATAAAAAAATATTTATCTAATTATTCTTGAGTACCATTCTAGTATTTTTTTTACCGTTGATCTGATATTTTCTTTTGGTTTCCAACCGAGGGTTCTTTTTATCTTTGCATAGTCAAGAGATTGATAGGGGATCTCGTTATGGGCGGTATTTAATATTTTAAAGTTAATTTTTTTATTCAAAACCTTTTCCACTTCTTTGATCACTTCCATGACCGTCAATGTATCGTCGGAGCCAAAGTTAAACGCTTCACCATTAATTTTCTCAATATTTTGTGCTAATAATAAATAACCTCTTACAACATCTTTAACATATAAATAGTCCCGAACATATTTGCCGTTACTTCTAATTTTTAATTGCGAATTACGGATTACTGATTTCATTATTCCTGGAATAATTCTGGAAAAATTTAAGTCACCTTCACCATAAATATTTCCAAAACGGGTAACGACAACCGAAATTTTATAAGTTTTATAATAAGTCGCGCTGATCAGATCGGTGACCGATTTTGAAGTATCGTAGGGATGATCGCCGGAAAGGGGAGAAGATTCGATGTATTTTGCCACCTTTAATTTTCCATAAGCCTTGTCTGACGAGGCAACGATGAGGCCTTTAATTTGCGGATTTAGTCTTACTACTTCTAAAACATTTATTGTACTCAAAATATTGTTATCTAAAGTATATTTTGGATTCTTGTACGCCTCCTCAACTAATGCCTGAGCGGCCAGATGAAAGATAAATTCTATTCTATATTTTTTTATTAAGCCAAGAAGTTTTTTATAATCACAAATGTCAAGATTAATAACCCTGGATTTCCTATGAAGCTTTTCTGTGAATAAATAAGAACGTTTATCTAGATTAATATCAACAACAAAGACATTGGCTTTTAATTTGATCAGCTCTTCAACCAAATGCCCGCCAACGAAACCGGCACCACCGGTGACTAAGATATTCTTTTTTTGCAAAGTCATTGTTATATTGTTGATCGGTTAACGTGTTAACGGGTTAACGGGTTTATTAATTTTTCAACTCGTTAACTCTTTAACCCTTTAACATTCTTAAACAGTTTCTAATCAGTTTTATTTCCATATCTTCCATGGCGCTTTCCCTCTTTTCCACATCTTGTTTAAATCTTCAACCTCTTTGTAAGTGTCCATGCAAAACCAAAATCCATCATGCTTTTTGGCTGATAATTGTTTTTCTTTTCCAAGTTTTTTCAAAGCCGGGTGTTCCGTCTCTCCGGGTTTTAAGTATTCAAAAATCCGTTTATCAAATACCATATACCCTCCGTTGACCCAATCATTCAAGATCGGTTTTTCAATAAAATTATTTACTAAATTTTTTTCATTGATATTTACAAGTCCGTACTTTGATCTCGGATGAACCAAGGTGATCGTGCCGATGGTTTTTTGTTTTTTGTGGAATTTTACCAAGCCATCAATGTCCAAATCGGTAACACCATCACCGTAAGTAACCATAAAATATTTATCATTTTTTGGGATATACTTTTGGCATCTTAAGATCCTTTCCCCGGGCAATGTATCGACACCGGTGTTGACGAAGGTTATTTTTAAATTATCAATTTCAGTTCGGTCATCAAGATAAAATTTGGTTTTATGGTGACGCGTCTCTAAAGAAAAATCCGAAGTAAAAGCTTTTTGATTGAGAAAAAAGTCTTTAATATAATCGGCCTTGTATCCAAGAGCAAGAATAAATTCATTATAGCCATACGAGGCATAGATCTTCATTATGTGCCACAAAACCGGTTGATTGCCGACGTAGACCATCGGCTTTGGCTTATATTCCGTTTCTTCTTTAAGCCTTGTTCCCGTCCCACCGCAGAGAATTATGACTTTCATGGATTTAATTTTAGCTTAATTATCTGTAATTTGCAAAAGGTTGATAATATGTCATCCCCTTGAAGAAGGGGATCCAGTCTATAATGACATTATAAAAAAACAAATAAGGTGATTTTTGGTCTGGATTCCCGCCTTCGCGGGAATGACAATACACTAATGTTTTATAATAATTGCATGCCTAAACTTTCACTTACCAAATTAATATTGCATATCTTAATCCCCATCCAACTTCTTATCTTTGCTATTTTAGTCCCTCCTTTTCAAAAACCGGACGAACAACCGCATTTTGAAAAATCACTATTAATTAGTAAGGGATATTTATTCTGTCAAAAAAAAATTAATAATATAGTTCCGTTGGAAAAAAAATATATTGATCTGATCAAAAATCCATATCTTGATCAGTTGACCCATGGAAAAAACACAAAGTTGCCCTTGCCGGTGTTTTTAAGGGATCTATTTTCAAAAAACCAGTCTAATAAATTAGTCGATTTTAATATCAATAATCTTTGCAGTTTTCCCATTATTTCTTATTTACCTCAAGCTTTTGTCCTTTGGACCTTATCATTTCTTAATACCAATCCTATCCAGTCTATTTATTTCGTTCGATTAGTGATGAGTTTCCTCGGTTATTTTTGGTTTTTATATCTTTATAAAAAAATTGTCCATAATTTCAGACCCATTCTTCTTTTTACTTTTGCTCTGCCGATGACATTACACCAAATTTCCTCATTCAGTTATGATGCGCTTCATATAATGTTTGCCATAACGTTTTTTATGTTAATTATCAATTGGAAAAAAGGCGTGATAAATCACGCCCCTACAGAATACACTAAATTATTTCTGACCTTATTTTTATTTCTCGTCAGCAAAAAGATCGGTTATGAAACTTTCTTCCTGTTTCTTTTTTTAATTCCATTTAAGATCAAACCAATGATCATATCAAGTTTAATATTTATTCCTTTTTATTTTTTATTTAAACTTAACGGATCTTTTGACATACAAGCATCCTTAACTAACTCATTTATCAATCCAAATGAACAAATAAATTTTTTATTATCAAATCCGTTACATGTTATTCAAATTATTTTTACAACAACAGCCAACCGCTTAAGTTTTTTTATGCAAAGTCTTATTGGTATTTTCGGTTGGCTTGAATACGGATTAGACCCATTGTCGTATTTAATTTATGGGTTATTATTTATTTATGTAATCGTAGAGACGAGGCATGCCTCGTCTCTACATAAATACAAAACAATGTTATTATTTTTAACCCTAATCATTTCTTACATTTTTATCTTGTTACTAGCTTTTGTTTTTAATACAGTTCCCGGATCACTAATAGCTCATGGAGTCCAGGGAAGATATTTCATTCCTTTTTTACCTTTTATAATTTTATTGATCGCCCAGTTTACACAAAAAATAAACTGCTTCAAAAATATCAAAATAAATGAACTTACAAAAAATATGTTTTACTTATTGACAATTATATATTTAATATCATCCACTTTTTACAGCGTCTTTAATAGATATTATTGATAATTTCAGTTACTATGATTAAAGACATGAGTACAAATGACAAATCAAAAAGAATTGCCATTGTTGTTATCACTTATTATCCAGATTGGTATCAAGGTAAGTTAAGAAGCATAAAACAGACAGATAAAATAAGGGGGGATCTTGCAATTGATTTTTTAAAAAAAACCAGTCAATTAGGATACAATGTGATCGTCGGTGATGGTAAAAGTTCAAAATCATTCTTAAAGGTTATTAGTCAAATGCCAAATTTAGTTATTTTCAAAAGCAGATCATCAAAGCGATTTGGTAGAAAAAAACAAATAATAAAGCATGCTTCCAAATTGCCAAAAGTGCAGGTAATAATTATGACGGAGCCAGAAAAAATTTCGATTATAGACAATATCTCTGCATTAACTGAACCAATACTAAATGGTCAGGCAGATATTGTCATACCTAAAAGAGAGAATAGTTTTTTTGAAAAAACTTATCCAAAATATCAATATCAGTCGGAGATTGAAGGAAACAAACTCTATAACGAAATTCTTAGAACAAATGGGTTTTTAAAAGATAATAAGGATTTAGATTTATTTTTTGGTCCTCGCGTATTTCTTAATCAATCTAATATAGTCTCACTATTTATAAAAAGATTTAAACTTAAAATAAATAAGGAGGCTTTTCTTGATTATTATTTTGATATTGAAGATTATTCTGCTAATCTATTTTTTGCGATTATTTTAGCACTTAAAAAGAAATTCCGAATAAAGTCAGTAGAGATTCCTTTTAGTTACCCAAAAATACAAAAAGAAAATGAAGAAAATGGCTCTAGAAAAACATTTGAAGAAAAAAGAAAATTTCAAAAATTAACCATTTTAATAGAGCTATTATATTTTATAGCTCATTTGAGAAAATAAAAGATACTTTAATGATTGTGTTTTTCTTCTTCTTTAAAAATCGCTCCGCACTCCCCACACTTCATTCTTTTCTCAAACTCATGACCTTTGAGGGTACATCCTTCAGTCCCACATTTAATTAAACCACCCTTATACTGTTCTTCGGAAATCTCCGCCTTGCAAGTCCCGACACAGATATAAACAACGCTGTTCATAGTTTTTATAAAAATTTCTAATACAAAAATTATAGCAGTTTATTTCTAATAAATGACATTTTTTACAAAATCAAGAAGTATAATATTAACAATGAAAATTCTCAAACAAAACTTGTACTTAATCCTTTTTGGGATAATCAGTTTTATTTTGTTTTCATTTAAATTGAAATCCTCGGTTTCATTTGAGGGGGATCTGGGGAGGGACCTATTTGAAATTGCAAAGATCAGCTTTGGTAATTTTACCCTCTTGGGTCAAAAAGGCAGTTTTGGCGGCATCTATGCTGCTCCTTACTATTATTATATTTTTCTTCTGCCTTTTATTATTGCCGGCAGAAAAATCGAGGGAATCTTGTATTTCAATGTTTTTTTATTTGTTTCCGCCTTGATCTTTTTTACTTACTCTTCAATTAAAAAATTTGGAAGACTGAATGGTTTCCTCTCTGGACTGACCATGATGTTTTTGCCTTTTTTCATATTTGCCGCCAGAAACCCGGGAAACGGCTTTACTTTGACGGCCTTCTTCATTATCTTTCTAACAACTATCTACTTTTACGATCTAAACAAGTTCAATCTAACAAAAATATTGCTTCTTGGATTCTTTTTTGGCATTATCCTTTCAACATTATTTGCCTATGTAACTGTTTTTTTTGCCATTCTTTTATTGATGTTTTTTTTGCTGAGAAATAAAAAAATGTTATTTGTTTTTATTGCCGGAGTTTTCATAGCTTTTTTGCCTTTAGTCGTCTTTGAATTAAAAAACAACTTTGTCATGTTAAAAAATACTTTTGTTGATAGGTCTTATCTGTCTTTTGTCAATAACACTAACATGCCTAATGGAATAAAGCTAAATAAAAATATTTTTTTAAATGCCGTAGATCTGGGTGATCAAATTTATCTTTTAATAGGCGTAAATATTTATTCAATTTTCCTATTTTTAATATCAATGGTTGTTTGGGTAAAAAAATTCAAGGGAAAAATTTTTGTCTATGCTTCAATATTAGGTTATATAATTTTAATTTTCATTGTTCGGTTTCAATTTTCAACTCATTATCTGATACCCTTTCTTACCTTTTTAATGTTTGTATTTTCCATTGCAGTCCTAAACGGAAAATTTAGCAAATTCTTTTTTATTTTTGTTATCCCGATATTCATGTTATTTTTTTCAAAAACAAACTATGCGACGGCCACAAGAAATTATGATCTGATAAAAAACCGTGTAGATAAAGTATTGTCAAAACGCCTTATTGGTAAAAACGATAGATTCAATATCATTCTGAAGCGGACAGACGATTTTCCTACTCCAGCCGGAAACGAATATCGTTTTTTCTTTCTGATAAATGGACTTGAGCCGGAAAGTGAATTTTTGTACAAAGACTCGGCAAAATTATTTATATTCAGCGAGGAAGGCGATAAAAACAAAATAAATTTTAAAAAATTTAAAACATGGGAGATGTCAGAATTTGATCTTTCAAAAGTTAAAAAGGTTTCTTCATTCAAACTTGATAAGCGAATGACCGTGTACCTGTTAGAGAAATAGATTATTTGATAAAATAAAAGCATGAAGATTGGAATTGACATTACGATGTTAGTTTATACCGGATCGGGAGTTGCTAACTATACTTTTAATCTTGTTAAAAATCTTCTTAAAATAGATAAAGAGAATGAGTACCGTCTTTTTTATTCAAGTTTTCGTCGACCAAAAAATTTTTATTATCTTAACGAGCTGAAAAGACTCGGTGGAAAAATTTACGAATATCGTTTTCCCCCAACTTTACTGCAACTTTGGTGGAGCAAACTAAATATTATTCCAGTTGAGTGGTTTATCGGTAAGGTAGATGCTTATTTTTCTTCAGATTTTTTGCGTCCACCACTGTTAAAAGGAACCAAAGGTATCACAACGGTCCATGACCTTACTTGGAAAATCTATCCACAATATCATGAACAGCGGATTATTGAAGCACATGCGATAAAATTAAAAAAAACTATTAAATATAATGATACGGTTATTACTGACTCACTCAGCACAAAAAAGGACTTATCGAAATATTTTCAAGAAATAAATACAAAAAAGGTCCAAGTTGTTTATCCCGGTATTGGAGAACAATTTAAATTAAAAGCCAGAGACCAGGAGCTGAAAATGATTTTAGAAAAATACTTCATCGATTTAGAAGACAAATTTTTACTTTACGTTGGTGCAATTGAACCTCGTAAAAATCTTGTTTTAGCAATTAATATTTTTAATGAATTAGTAAAAGATAGTAGGTTCTCTGATTTTAAATTTGTGATTACCGGCCGGGCTGGCTGGAAAAATGAAAATGTCTTTCAATCAATTAAACAGTTGGGATTAGAAAAAAAAGTTAAGTTTACCGGTTTTGTTGTTGACGAAGATCTACCGTACTTGTATAACGCCGCTGATTTAACCGTATATCTATCGGCTTATGAAGGATTTGGGTTACCACCGCTTGAATCTTTGGCCTGTGGAACAAAAGTGATAGTGGGGGATAATTCTTCACTCCGTGAAACTGTCAATAAAGAATTTCTTGTTGACCTTTCTGATAAAAATAAAGTTCTTGAAAAGATGAAGTATCTGCTCACTAATAAAATAAAAATAAATTCTGAGGAAATTCAAGAAAAATTTAATTGGAAAGAATCGGCTAAGAAATTTTTGAAAATTATTTCTACTTTATAAATTCTTGTATCTCTTTAAATCTGCCTCGACCATCATTTTGACCAGGCTGTCAAATGATACTTTTGGTTTCCAATTGAGCTTTTTAAAGGCTTTCTCTGGTCGGGCTTTGAGAACTGGGACTTCCGCCGGTCTTTTGAATTGTGGATCAATGACTATATATTTTTTCCAATCCGATATTTTTGCATATTTAAAGGCCAATTCAACAAATTCCTGGACGCTATGACTTTCACCGGTTCCAATTACAAAATCATTACAGTCTTTTTGTTGCAACATTAAGTACATCGCCTCAACATAATCACCGGCAAAACCCCAGTCCCGTTTGGCATCCATATTTCCCAAGCGAAGATCTTTCGCCAATCCCATTTTTATTTTAGCGATTCCGTCGGTAATTTTTCTTGTCACAAACTGTTTTCCCCTGATAGGGGATTCATGATTAAAAAGAATTCCATTACAGGTAAAAAGTCCATAAGATTCTCTATAGTTAACCGTCATCCAATAAGCATAGACTTTAGAAACGCCGTAAGGTGATCTGGGATGAAATGGAGTTTTTTCATCCTGATAACCGTTGGTATGCTGGAGTCCAAACATTTCGCTGGTTGACGCTTGATAAAATCTGGTTGTTGGAGAAAAAAATTTAATTGCATTCAACAAATACAAAGGTCCTAAAGAGTTTACTTCTGTTGTCAACTTGGCTTGATCAAATGATGTCTTAACAAACGACTGGGCCGCCAGGTTGTAAACTTCGTCAGGATGTAAGGTCCGGATCAGGTTCAATAGTGAGGCTTCATCGTTCATGTCTCCCTCGACATAGTCGACTAAATTCGTTACCCCAACGTAATCAAGATTGGAAAAGTTTGGATTTGAATAACGTCGTATCAATCCATAGACCTTGTAACCCTTTTCCAAAAGTAGTTTAGCCAAATAAGGACCGTCCTGTCCCAAAATACCGGTAACTAAAGCTGTTTTTGCCATAATGACATAAATTATAGCAGATTATTTTAATTTCAATTATAATTATTAGATGCTAAATAGAATTCTTGATTTCATCAAAAAGCCGACTAGCAAAAATATTATCATCAATACCGTCGGTAATTATCTAAACGTTGTTTTTATCGCTTTTTTTGCTTTTCTGTTGGTCCGGATAATGCAGCCTTCGGAGTACGGCGTATTGAGCGTTCTGCTTGGGATTTCTTACGTTCTTGCCAACATTCTTGATTTTGGCACGACCGCCAGCATCTATTCTTACCTGCCAACCATGATCGAAAAAAAACACAAAAATATTTATATATTTTTAAAAACAATTTTCTCCTATCAAACCGGTTTTTCCGCAATCATCATAACCTTGCTTTTAATATTTTTTCCGTACCTTGATAAAATATTTTTTAAAACTGGAGCCCCCTTAAGTGAGCTTTATCTCACGACTTTTTCCGTTCTTTTTTTTGTTTGGCAAAATTACGCCATAAACGCGCTCAATGCCGCTAAGAAATTTTTTAAAGCTAATTTATTTCTTAATCTGTCAAATATTATCAAAACAGCCGTCATAATAATCTTAATTCCTTTTAAGGCGGTTAGCGTTGGCTCGATCATTTTTACTTTTGGGATTTTGGGACCGTTGGTTTTCTTTATTCTTTTGTTTTTTGAAAAAAAATATATTTTTTTGAAGATAATTAAGGCGTCGGTGGTTAAAAGCGAATTTAGAATGGGCTACACCTTGACTTTTTTTATTGCCTCCCAGTTTTTCAATTTGGCCATGAGGATGGATCTATTTTTACTTTCCTATTTTCTATCCCGTTCTCCGGAAATAGGCTACTACGGTTTATCACAAAAAATTATTCTGACGGTGATGGCTTCCGTTGCATCGATCACTCAGGTTTTGTCTCCAAATTTTTCCAATCTTAAAGCAAAAGAGGAAGTAAAACACCAGTTTAAAATCGGCTTTTATTATTTACTTATTCCCACCGGACTTTTTTTCTTGTTATTTCTTACTCCAAACTGGGTCTTTTATCTTTTTTTTACAGAAAAATTTGCCCCGACGGCAGCGATTACCAAGACATTAAGCCTCGCCTTTCTTATTTATCCAATTCTTAATCTTCCTGCGCTGTATCTTTTATACACGGTCAAAAAACCAATTCATATCCTGACCTCCAATTTAGTTACTTTTTTTGTAGTCATCATTGGTTGTTATTTTCTGATTCCCAAATATGGAGTTTTTGGACCGCCTTACGTTTTGGCTCTTTCTTTTGTTTTAGGAGGAATCGTTCTTTTGGTCGCTTCAATTTTAGAATATAAAAAGATTAAGGTTTCCTCCATTCCTCAAAAAACAGTTCTCTGAAAGTAGTCGTTTTATTTAAAATATAACTTTTTTCTTTAAGCTCTTTTTTATAATCATATCCGTAAATTTCTACTGTATACGGAATTACTACGATTTCTTTTTCTAACTCGTTAACCCGCTCGTCCTGAGCTTGTCGAACGGATAAACTCGTTAACTCGCTAACCTTTAAACTGTTTAAATAATAAGTAACCGGATCACTTGATGCGATGATCATATAAACAGGTTTGTTTTTTGGCAAATTGCTTACCAAACTTTTCCAGTCTTCACGATGAAATTGCGGGTTTAAAAGATAGATTAATGAAAATATCAAGAATCCGCCAGCCAAAACATAACCTCCGAGGTTGTTTTTCGGCTTGTTGGACGGACCTATACTTAATAGTAAAGCCATTATTGGAATTAAATATATAAATCTAAAATACTGTAACATCGGAATAAAGAACGAAACTGTAAAACCTAAAAATAGTGAAAACAAAAACAAATAAAATAATAAATTAATTATTTTGAATTTTGATTTGTCGTTTTGATCTTTAATCTTTGATATTTGATATATCATATATCCTGTCCATCCTCCCGCTATTCCCCAGTAAAGCCACTTTGGATAAAAGCTAATTCTTCCTATGGAAAATTTTATTGGAATTAAAAGTAGATTTTTTATATTAACTTTTCCCAAAACTAAAGACCAATTGATAACATTGGTTAGGGCAATTTTTGAATTAAGAAATTGCTGATAGAGTAGGGGGGAGATTATCAAAAAATAAATAAATAAAGTAAATAAAGAAATAAATAAATTTTTATATTGTTTTTTATGTAGAAAATAAAGTAAAAACGCTATTACCAAAAAAATTGATCCATAAAAAGTTAATAAAGATAAAAAAATAAATAAATTGAAATATATTTGATTTTTGATATGTATTTTTGATATTTTATTTTTGATATTTGATATAAAAAAGTAAAGAGCTAACGTTATTAATAACGTTACCATCATATACATTCGTGCTTCCTGCGAATAATAAACAATTAGGGGATTGAATAAAAAGAATACTGCTGCCCATGCTCCGCCGATCAAATAAACAACATAGCCCGTCGCCAAACTAAACAAAACTGATGGCATTCGCAAAACAATTTCTGAATAGCCAAAAAAATTAGTCCACAATTTCATGAATAGATAATAAAGTGGTGGGTGAAAATCGGTTGGTGAAAATTTATTAATAATTTGTAGAAAATTAAAATTTTTTACAACGTTTGATGTCACTGCCTCATCCAGCCAAAGCGATTGATTAAGAGCAATCAAACGAATTAAAAAGGCGAAGATAAAAATTAGAATGATTTTTTTATTCATCTAGTATAATTATACAAAAGCGGGATTAGTTCATCGGTAGAATATCTGCTTTCCAAGCAGAGGGGACGGGTTCGACTCCCGTATCCCGCTCACAACTTTAGAGCTTTATAACAATCTTTCTTAATAATTTGTTTCTTTATTTATGAAACGAAATTCGTTAAACTTGTTTTCGCTCCGGCGGTTTTCTGATTCATTCCTTTTCCGGTCGGGGGGAAGTCGGCATTTTTTAGCAATTCTTTTAAATTAATATTATTAATTCGTGTAAAATGCAATTTCAACGCTTCTTAACAATGGAAACTAAAAATAAATACAATATCCTATAGAATAAAGCGATATTGTTTGATATAATAAAATTAATCCTGAAGAATAAATCTTTAGGATTTTTTTATGCCTGAAAGCCGTTTGGATGAAATTCTTAAAGTTCTTAACTGGAAGGAAGCCATGTGGCCGATAGAATCTATTTTATTAAAAAATATTCCTTTAGAATTACTTCCTGACATTGATGCTTTAACTAAAATAAAATATCCGTGGGAGTTATTAGTGTTATTAAGAGATCAACTAAAAACTACAATCGTTGAGCAAAGAATTTCTGATAAAGCGCAAATTTCAGATATGGTTAAAATGGTAGGTCCTGTTTGGGTGGAAGAAGGAGTGGTAATCCATCCTTTTTCAGTAATTGTTGGTCCAGTATATATTGGTAGAAATTCAATAATAGGTAATTTTACTCAAATTAGAGAGAGTTTTATTGGACTTGATAGTTTAGTGGGAGAAAGAACAACGTTGGCTAGAAGTGTTATAGGCAATGGTTGTCATTTTCATAGAAATTATCTTGGAGATAGTCTTTTGGCAGAAAATGTAGATATGGGAGGAGGAACAACAACAGCTAATTTTAGATTAGATCATTCGAGAGCCAAATCAACTGTTTTGGGTGAACAATTAGACACAAATCTACAAAGATTAGGTGCCGTAATAGGAAAAAACACCAAGTTCGGTACTACATGTCAAATAATGCCAGGAGTCAAAATAGGAAGTGATTGTATTGTAGGACCAAGATCCGTTTTATATAAAGATTTAGCAAATAATAGTCGTACTAAAGTAATTCAACAATTACAAATTGTAGGACTTAAATAGATCTATGCCAGAAAGACCAAGAATTTTAGTTATAGATCCTCACCCAGATGATGAATCTTTTTATTGGGGAGGCACGATGGCTAAATATACTCAAATGGGGGCTGATATCAATTTGTTGGTTTTATCTAATGGAGAAAAAGGCAAGACAGCATTCGCTCAAGGCGAAAGAATATTAGCAAGAAATGTTGAGCCAAATGAAGAACATCAATTTGCAGAACTTAGACAAAAAGAATGTTTTAGAGCAGCTGAAAATTTAGGTATTAAGAAAGAAAAAATAGAATTTGCTGAATTACCCAATTTGGGAATAAATCAAAATGCCTTACAAATAATTGCGAATTCCATGATAAGACTTGACCCCCATGTTGTAATTTCTTTTGATGAAACTGGAACATCTAGACCAACTAATGAAGATCACTCATGGGCGGGGATTGCTACCTTTGCCGCGATACGACTGCTTTTAGAAAAAGAATATGGGAATCTTGAGCCAGGGACTGAAAAAGAAGTTTCTTTTCCTCCCAATTCTTCATTTAAAAGATTACTAACTTATAATTTACCTCATATAAATAAATTTTTAGCTGAATTTGCTACGTTTAACTTACCAGATGAAGACTTAACTTTGGTTGATGTTAGTGGTTTTTTGAAAACAAAGATAAAGCTTGTAGGGCTCACGAAACACAAGCACACTTATACAAATATTTTTCTTCCGTGGAACTTTTAACCAACCCTTTCGAAACATTTTACGAACGGATTAGTTTAGTT
>Ga0208373_1003656_pt1 | contig 14810 bp, 11 predicted proteins | sample RifOxyC2_FD_184036 | JGI IMG/M metagenome (GOLD analysis project Ga0208373, IMG submission 184036) | Soil microbial communities from Rifle, Colorado - Rifle Oxygen_injection C2 (SPAdes) | ecosystem: Environmental > Terrestrial > Deep subsurface > Rock core/Sediment | place: Rifle, Colorado...
AATCCACGCCGCCAGCGTTCGTTCTGAGCCAAGATCATACCCTTCATAAATTTTATAAAGGCGCTAAGCAAAGCTTAGCAATCTTAACTTTGTCCAACTCAAAAGCTGACATTTTTCAGCTTTACTACTCGCACGCATTTGACTTCTAATTTTTAAAGAGCAAATTCTCTACATCAAACTATAGAATACATAATTATATACAAAATTTTAAAAAAGTCAAAAGAAAATAAACTTTTTAAAATTCCCAGCAACTGAAACGATTATACTTTCAAAAAACGTAAATGCAAGTACAAAAATCACTTTTTTAAACAATACTATTTAAAGCGTCTCTAATTTAAGTACACAGAGACGCTTAACAAATTTTAGCCTTCCAAATATTTACCTATATTTCTATATTTATTATATCTATTCTCTACGAGTTTATCAATCGGCGCGCTTTTAATTTCTTCCAAATATTTAAGAATATATGATTTAAGCGTATTGACCATCGCTTTCGGAGCTTTATGTGCTGCCCCAAGGGGTTCGGGAATAACTTCATCCGCCACACCAAATTTTAACAAGTCCTTTGCTGTGAGTTGTAAAGATTCTGATGCCTCTGGTGCATTTTCGCTATTTTTCCACAATATTGCAGCACAACCTTCTGGTGAAATTACCGAATAATACGCATATTCCAAAATTGCAAATTTATCACCAATACCAATACCTAACGCACCGCCACTGCCGCCTTCTCCTATAACAATGTTTATAATCGGTGTTTTCAACCGGCACATTCCGTAAATATTCTCTGCAATTGCATACGCCTGCCCCCTTTCCTCAGCGCCAATATCAGGATTAGCCCCAGGCGTATCTATTAAGGTAACAACCGGCAGATGGAACTTTTCCGCAAGTTTCATTTTCTGTAGCGCCTTTCTGTAGCCTTCGGGGTTAGGCATTCCAAAATTACAGGCAATACGCTCCTTAGTGCTTTTTCCCTTTTGTTGACCAATGATCAAAAGCCTTTCCTGCCCTATTCTTCCCAATCCACAAATAATTGCTTTATCATCCCCAAAACGCTTATCTCCATGAAGTTCAACAAAATCATCAATCATCATGTTCACATAATCTGCGGTGAGCGGGCGTAAGGGATGTCGTGCTATTTTGACGATATCGTATGGCGTTAACTTAGAGAACAACTTCTTTTGAAGTCGTTCATGCTTCTCTCTCAAATATTTTATCTCAACGCTCCTATCACAAGTATCCTTTAAGGAGGCTTTTTCTAAATCCTCTATACGATGCTCGATTTCTAGGATAGAATTTTCTAATTCTGTTACAGTTTTTTCTGATAAAGACATCTCTTATTTCTTTAAAACAAACAACATAATTTAAAATATATCTCCACAAAACACTTATTGATAGATTTCAAAATTTTAATTGTTTTTCAATATTAATGCAAGGAAATTACAACCCATTAAAATACTGTATAAAAAATGTATCATTAAAATTGTTACTTCGAACAGCTTAAAAACGTTGACAAAAAGAAGTTAGATTTGTAACATTTGAATTTCTTTATATACAAAATATTTTATACCAATATAATGCTTAAATGCGATTCGGAACTGTCTGTATAATTGGGCCGGGACTTATTGGTGGCTCTGTTGGACTGGGATTGAAAAAGAGAAATTTGGCAAAAACCATTATCGGTGTTGGCCATAGGACTTCATCGTTAGAAAAAGCCATTAAAATGCACGCTATTGACATCGGCATCTTAAACGATGAGGAAGCTGTTAAAGACGCTGATATTGTAATCTTGGCCACATCCGTGAATAAAATTATTGACACTGCAAAAAAAATTATTCCCTTAATGAAAAGCAACGCCATTCTTACCGATGTAGGCAGCACAAAAAAATATATCGTTGAGCAAATTTCCCATAATTTAAGAAAAGACATTACCTTTGTTGGCGCGCATCCGATAGCAGGTTCAGAGCAAAGAGGTGTTGCGTTTGCTTCGCCAGACCTTTTTGAAGGCTGCACCTGTATCATAACACCCATAGGCAATCACACAAAGGAGGTGGAAACGATATCTCAACTATGGCGACTCCTCGGCGCTAAAATAAAATATTTAACACCTGAACAGCACGATGAAATACTGGCATCTGTGAGTCACCTCCCTCATCTGGCTGCATCATGCCTGATAAATGCATTCAAAAAAGAGCATCTCGTTTGTGGCGCTAGCGGACTAAGAGACATTACAAGAATCGCATCTGGCGACCCGGAGTTATGGATGCAAATCTTTGACCAAAATCGTGAAAACATCATAAAATCAATAGATCTATTTATAGCAGAACTTGGCGGATTTAGAAACGATCTCTTAAACAAAAATAACGCCAAGATACTCGATAGGTTAAAAAATGCAAAGTTATCGCGCGATAGCGTATTTCACAACAACTCAACAAACAAAAACACAAACAAATAAATTCTAAATGTATTCAAGAATCGAGGTATTTTTTAAAAACGAATTCCCTGATCCTTTAGGAAATAACATACGGTCAGAAATCGAAACATTTGGTTTCCATGGAGTATCCAACATCAGGGTTCGACAAGTTTACATCATTTTTGGAAATTTTAAAAAAAATGATCTGGATACTATTGCCCAAAAACTTTTGGTGGACACCATTACCCAACATTATCAGAGTTCCGATTCCGGACTTTGTCGTGAGCGCTCAGTCGAACGATTTCGGGCTGCGGATCTCAAATCTCATATTGTTGAAATCAGCCGTAAACCCGGCGTCATGGACCCAGTTGAGCAATCGGTTTTAAAGGCGCTCCGTGATATGGGAATTAGTATAGACGGCGTTAAAACTGCTCAAAAATACCTCATTGATGGAACTATCTCCACCGAAACGATTCGCATCATAGCTACCAAACTATTAGCAAATACGAAAATCGAAGATGTTTTTATTTATCCTGAAACACCCAATTACGATCACGGGAATATCCACTATTCATTTAAAAAGAAGACCATCCCGTTATTAAATGCCGACAACAAACAACTAGAAGAAATAAGCACACGTGGCCAGCTCTCTCTCAATTTACAAGAGATGCAATCAATTCAAAAATATTATAAGACCCTTAAACGAGAGCCAACCGACGTCGAACTTGAAACAATTGCACAGACATGGTCAGAACATTGCGTTCATAAAACCTTCAAAGGCATTATTGATTTCAACGGGAATAAAATCGACAACTTATTAAAAAGCACCATTATGAAGGCAACCAGTGAACTCAACAAGACCTGGTGTGTCTCTGTATTTAAAGACAATGCCGGCATTATCCATTTTGACGATTTTTACAATATTTGTTTCAAGGTAGAAACCCACAACCATCCGTCTGCCATTGAACCTTACGGAGGCGCCAATACTGGTATTGGCGGCGTAGTCAGGGATGTTATGGGCACAGGATTAGGTGGGAAACCCATTCTTAATACCGATGTGTTTTGTTTTGGGCTTCCGGACACCCCCCACGATAAAATCCCCAAAGGTGTATTACATCCAAAAAGAATTTTTAAGGGCGTTGTTGCAGGAGTGCGAGATTACGGTAACCGCATGGGCATCCCCACGGCAAATGGCTCTATCTTTTTTGACGAGCGATACATTGGCAATCCCATCGTCTTTTGCGGAACTGTGGGCATTATACCAAAAGACAAATGCCAAAAAATACCTCATCCTAACGACCTCATTATTGTAGTCGGTGGCAGAACCGGCCGTGATGGCATTCATGGCGCAACCTTCTCCTCAGCAGAATTACACGAACAATCCGAGCAGATATCCGGAGGCGCCGTCCAGATAGGTAATGCCATAACAGAAAAAGCATTGTTGGACACCCTTTTACAAGCCCGAGACAAAGGTCTGTATAACTGTATCACCGATTGTGGCGCTGGCGGTCTTTCCTCTGCCATTGGTGAAATGGGTCAGGATTTAGGTGCGCTGGTAAATTTAGAAAAGGTGCCCCTTAAATACGAGGGACTTTCCTACACAGAAATCTGGATTTCCGAGGCGCAAGAACGCATGGTAATCGCTGTTCCACCAGAAAAAGAACATGATATCCTTGATTTATTTAAAACAGAAAACGTTGAAGCAACGGTTATCGGAAGATTCACAAATGACAAAATGCTCCGCTTATTCTACGATTCCCAGATCGTTGGTGAAATAGAAATGGATTTTCTCCACAATGGCATTCCCAGATTAGAACGGAAAGCCACGTGGCACAAACCCACCTTCGAGGAACCAAATTTATCGGAAAAAGAAGATTATGGGGCAGATTTAAAAAAGATACTCTCCGCATGGAACGTTTGCAGCAAAGAATGGGTTATACGTCAATACGACCACGAAGTACAGGGCGGAAGCGTCTTAAAACCCCTCCAGGGCATTCATAATGATGGGCCAGGCGATGCCTGCATTATTACGCCGGTACTGGGATATAAGAAGGGTATTATTGTATCAAATGGCATGAACCCACGATATGGTGACATAGACCCATATCACATGGCAGCATCAGCCATTGATGAGGCGCTACGGCAAATCATAGCCGTTGGTGGAAGTTTAGAACAGATCGCGCTTTTAGACAACTTTTGCTGGGGCAACACCAACAAACCAGATCGCCTCGGTAGCCTTGTGAAGGCTGCGCAGGCCTGTTACGACATCGCCGTTGCATACGACACTCCATTTATTTCCGGGAAAGATAGCCTGAATAACGAATTCGTCACTGACAAAGAAACCATTGTAATACCCCCTACCTTACTCATTTCTGCCATTTCGGTAATGAACGATGTGCGAAACGCCGTATCAATGGATATCAAAGAACCCGGAAACCTGGCTTATCTCATCGGTCTCACTCACCCAGAACTGGGTGGTTCTCACTATTATCATATTTATGGCTATAAGGGAAACAACGTCCCAAAGGTAGATGCCGTCTTAGGAAAAAAGATCATGAATACGATTTCCCAGGCAACAAGACAGAGAATTATCAGGTCTTGCCATGATTGCTCAGAAGGCGGTCTGGCAATCGCCGCATCAGAAATGGCATTTGCGGGGGGATACGGTATGACACTTAATCTTTCTACCGTTATTACCGACGGACATATTCAAAGGAACGACACCATCCTTTTTTCTGAGTCAAATACCCGCTTCATTGTTGAAGTACGACCAGAACATCAGAAACAATTTGAGGAATTAGTAAAGGATATTCCTTGCGGTCTGTTAGGAAAGGTTACATCAGAACCACAACTCAAGATATACGGTTTAAACAACAAACTCATTGTCAATGAAAACATTTATGATTTGAAAGAGGCGTGGCAAGCACCGCTGAGGTGGTAAAATATTTAATCTTTCATAACCTCTTAGGAGGTCTTTCAACTTTATGTACAATACGTTTATGTGCACATAATTTTCATTCGATTCCAGCTTTTCAACAGGGTATTTCTCTGCTATTTCAACATCCTGCTGCGAAAGATAATTGCCATAGATGAAAACTTCCAGTATCTGCACTTCTTCGTTTAGGGACTCTCTTTCTTCATTCCTATTTCCATATTTCGTATATGAACGTAGAATTTAATGGAAAAGAGAAAGAAATTTCGAAGTATTTATTTCAGTAGTAATAATTAATCATTCTGGAATACGAATATTGTAAAAACTCAATTTGCCTTTATTATTTCCTTTTATTCTGTTTTCTTCCTTCCCTCAGCAGGGCAAGGCCGAAAGGAACTTTTCCTCTTTTGAGTTCTTCTATCTTGAGGTGTGTTATTTTCGCAAAGAGGATCTTTTCCAATCCAGCAGGGAGTGATCTTTCTACTGCGAATTAGTTTGCGAAAAGAAGGAAGATCGTGTTTGGATACAAAGGTAAAAGCCTTCCCCTTTCTCCCCATACGGCCAGTACGGCCGGTACGATGTGTATACTGCTCTCCGTCTCTCGGGAAATCCCAATTAATCACATGCGAGACATGCGAAAAATCAAGCCCCTTCCCGGCAACATCGCTTGCAATAAGGTAGCGGAGCTTGCCACTCCTGAACTTTCTAATAATCGAAGAACGCTTATCCTGAATGAGCCCCGCGTGCATATAGTCAATATCTTTAAGATCTTTTCTGATGGAGCGGAACAACGTATCAACCTTGTGCCGGGCATTACAAAAAATGAGCACCTGATCAACCTCCTCCCCCGCAAGATACCTGATGAGTTCTGTATGCTTTTGTTTTGGGTGGGAATAGGCGAAATAATGCTCAATGCTTTCTGGCGCTGTCCTCTCTGTAATAAGGGAGATATGTTTGGGATTACGCAAACAGTCATGCGCGAGCTTTTTGATATCATCAGGCATCGTCGCAGAGAAAAGGAGCGTCTGATGTTCATGCAAGATGCATGACATAATAAATTCAATATCTTCGAGGAATCCCACCTTTAAAAGTTCATCCGCTTCGTCAAGGATAGCGCATTTCACCTGCGCAAAAGAAAGTATCCCGTCGTACAAAAGATCAATAAGCCGCCCCGGTGTTGCGACCAAAATATGCACTTCCTCCTGTTTCAGCTTGGCAATCTGAATCTTTTTATCAAAACCACCATACACTGCATAAGGAATCACGGCAGTCGTTGACGCGATCTTCTCTATTTCTGCCATATACTGCATACACAATTCACGCGTCGGGACAAGCACAAGTCCCTGAATGGCGTTAAGAGCAGGATCAACTTTCTGAATAAGCGGGATCGCACAGGCGGCCGTCTTTCCCGACCCGGTCTCAGCAAGTGCACAAAGATCCTGCCCTGCGAAAATTACCGGATACGTCGCCTCCTGAATAGGGGTCATTTCTTCATACCCCATCTTCTTAAGCGCTTTGAGGATGTTTGCAGGAAGGTCAAGTTCGCTAAATTTCATGTATTCTTATCTTTCAGTGGATTCAATAGGTATTCCAGTCCGTTCAGCTTGATTTCATAGACACACTCAAGCATATTACCTAATTCACCTTTCGGGAATCCCTGTTGGGCAAACCACACAATATACGCCTCAGGCAAATCGATCAGCAATCGCCCTTTGTATTTGCCAAACGGCATGCGCGTTCGCACAATCTTTACAAGATACTCTTTATCTGTAAACATAGCGTACTGCGGTCTCAGCGTTCTGCGGTAGGCCGATAAGTAAATATCAAATTGCGCCCCCAATCACGTATCCGTCCTATTTCACTATTTCTCTTATTTTGATTTTACCATCTACGAACATCTCTTTTTTGATCTTTGGTAGTTTTTTTACCCTTGCTTCAATCTGTAACGCCATACTCCTGCTTCCAATCTTCTTTTTCATAACCAGCGTTAAAGGGGCTTTCCCCCTTAAACATTTTGCTCTTTTTTTATCATTACTTGCATGTTCTGCAAATCTTCTTCCCACATCAGTGGTAATACCTGTGTATAATCTTCCATTTTTACATCGTATCACATACAAAAACCAATTATTCATTTTTAAACGTCTCACGTAGGCATAAGCGGCGCGAAGAATGGAGCGTCTGCATGTATGCCATTGTTATGCTCCTTCAGCTCTTACAATGTTTTGTCAGAAAACGATCCAGTTGGTAGGCGAACGACTGAATGTCTTTCCGGCCAAACGATGAGGGACCACCGGTAATCATACCACCGTTCCGGAGTTCATTCAAAAGATTGCGCATAGCCAGCCGATGTTTTATGTTCGTTTCCGTATAAAGCTCACCTCGCGGGTCAATCGCATATCCGCCCTTCTCAACGACACGGTCTGCAAGCGGTATATCAGCAGTAATAACCAGGTCTCCCTGTTGAACCATCGCAACGATACGATTATCTGCCACATCAAAACCCGCAGATACCGTAATCCTCGAAATGTACACCGATTGAGGAACCTTCAGATGCTTGTTCGAGACCAGAATCAACGGAACACGAACGCGCTCAACTGCCCGGAACAGGATATCCACTATCACACCGGGAAATGCATCAGCATCGACAAGTATCTGCATTTTACGCCCTCCCGAATATTAATCCCAATAACCCTGATTTCTTCCCAAGTCTTGGATCATTGAGCATATCAAGAATTGTGCGGGTAGAATCAGATACGGATACTTTCACCTGTCCCCTCCAGACAGATTTTAACCCAAACATAGCATACTATAGTAAACGTTTTAAATAAGGTGACATATAATCGTCATTGCGAGCGGAGCGAAGTAATCCTTCCCTGAGATTGCTTCAGGCTTGCGTCTTCGCAATGACAACTTTCTTTTTGCGTTAGCTATAATTATACTTTATTCAATAATTAAACTATAGTTAAAGCGCATTATTTCATTTATTAGCTGAATTATTGCATATTTGATGTACTTTTTAATATTTGAATTAAATGACTTTTTGATTGGAGCGATCTTTACTAATAAGGTTGGGGTTGAGAAAGCGAAACCCATCAAATCAAGTTATTCCGTTTAAGTCCCCCTTAAAAAAGGGGGATTCAGGGGGTTGTGTTTTTTCTGGGCTATTATACAACCCCCTAGCCCCCTTTATTAAGGGGGATTTTAGGGGAAACCTCCTAGTTTTTTACGGGGGATTCTCTATGCAATACATCGTATAACCCGCATAAATAACATGGAAATTCCTATACAATTATATTATTCATGCCCTACTTTTTTACATCACAAATCCATATACCATGCGCTTGCCTGCGCGCTGCGCGCAAGCAGGTATGATAGGGGAGTAAGACAAACGCACAAATTTCCAACGTGTGCTTCCTGGCAACATGCCTAATCCGGGCAAGTCAGAATCCGTAGCGCGGGTGGTTCATCCCCCGCCCCCGTATCAAGTACGGGGCAGGCATTGGCCGACCACAAGGGACTTCGTCGTGAGCGCTCAGTCGAACGATCGGCGCTACAATGCTTCATGGCATAATATGCTCTTTCTATTGCAGGTTATTACGGTAAAAAAGAAATTTGCCCCTTTTGCTTGTGGCCTATCTGCGAGTACCGCATAGGCAGGTCTGCGATAGTGCATTATCCCCTTATAATGCTATAGTATTGTTGGGTTTCACTTCATTCAACCCCACCTACAATACTATCTTTGAGAATCGTTTGTATCAAATCTTCCTTTGACATTCTTTCTCCGGTATTTTTTATAGAGTCAGTAACCATTACTTTTCCTTCACTTCTTATAAAGTGGCAGTTATGGCGCGGCGGTTGTCGTTATTTGCTATTGCAGGCAGTTTAAAAGAACTGCCACAATTTAAACATATCTCTTATTTAAGGCTGATATTTCTTAAGCCAGTCCAAAAGCATTTCAACAGATTTCCACCAATCCTTTAATTTCTCTAAATTAACCTTGTGAACATTACCAGCATCGTCTTTATAAACAACTTCTCCTCTGTGAGCAATTTTATTACGACATCTAAATAGAAAGCCAATATTTTCGTATTCCGTATTGCAGACATCTTTAAAGCTCTCGCCGAAGGCTTCTTTTGCAGCACCATGAATCAGTTCTAGGACACTAATATTAACTCGCCCTTTATCTTCCAAGTGTTCGTATGCCGCACCAGCAGCACTATACTTTTTAAAAAAGGCCTGCTTAATTGCCACCTCGCACGTAATAGCCATCTCCAATACAGCCCTTCTAAAATTGCCTTGAAAAATTGCAGTCTGCGCATCAGATAGAAGTTCTTCATAGAGTTCTGGTATTACTTGAACCTGCAATGCTTGCTTCAGTTTTTCATCTTCTTCAAGCGTCAATTTATTTATTCCAAATGAACCATTCACTAAATCTTTTATTCCTGGGCTCATAACTGTATACTGTTTCCCAACTTCAACACCAGCTTCGGTGAACCATTTTGGGTTATGAAAACTTTGTTCACGTTCGTTCATTTCATGTAATAATGGGTTATGAAGTTTATATTTGAAAAATAATAAAAGACGGTTTAATACTATAAGGGCTACTTTTTGATACGCAGGTAGGCGTTCCTTAAAATAAGTATCTTGTACTGTATAATCTTGATTCCCCTCATTTGTAATACGCACAGGAGGTGTCTCCACAGATTCATCTCTTGAGACTATAATTTCTATTCTTGAAATAGGAATCGTCCAGTTTTTATCACCAACTGTTCCTGCCCTAAAATCACCTGCGATAAGACAGAGGTTGACATCAAATTTGTCTATTTGAGTTCCATAGCAAAACTTATCGTTTTTCTCGCGATAAACAAGCAAATAACCAGGGATTTTAATGTCAAAATGAGCAAATAATTTAGGCATTATAGTTACGCCCCCTACAAATTTGTAAAATTATCTTTAATCTTAAAAAAACAGGGAAAACGTAACCGATTTATTCCCCTCACCTTTTGCATTCCCCCCGTTATCCTTCCCCGCCCCTGCGGAATTTCTCCCCCAGCCCTTCTTTATTCCTTATTCGGTGAGCCATGCCCACCCTACTTTACGATGTTTTTGGCAATTGAGGCTAACTCGTTTATTTTCGAGCAAAGTCTCGATAGCATTCCAGACGCACAATTTCAATGGTCAAAATAGGTTTGTACTCTAATTTTTAAAATCTAAGTAGCCTCCCATAGAATATCTTAAAGAGGTAATTTTCTAAGCTGGTCGATGAATAATTTTGGAGAAAAACCCTTTAACCACTTATCTATAAAAAAAGAATCTACAGCCCCCATACAGACGCCACTAATTGGTTCAATAGTGCCAACAGCAGTAGTAATGACGAACCTAACTGTCTTGAAAGGCAAAGACTCAATTAGAGGCTTCATACCTAATGAGTCATTATAGAGTCTTTCCAATTCTCTGGCATCTTTTGTGTCAGCTCTTTTAAGCCAACGTCTAAATTTTTTTGAAGTATTCTTTTGCCGGATATCCCAAACATCAGATAAGGTAATTAACCCTTTAGAGATTGCGCTGTCAATATTTGGGATTCTGTTTAAATCAAGCAAGGAAAAAAAACCTTCAATATAGGTTTTATTGATACCAGCTCTTGCCAACTTGTTTTTCAGAATAAGTTCCGAGCCTTCCGAAGTAAGTATGTCAGCATTTTCTGACTGAGTAGACATAATAATTTGAAAATTGATTTCTGCTATCTGCAATACTAGATCGGCAGCATCTTTTATTAAACCGTCATTCCTCGGAGTTTTTAATTGGTTTGGTTCAACTAGTCTGGTTAAATCGATTATAGGTTTTCCTGTTAATTTTATTACAAATTTCTTTAATTCTTCCGATCCTAATATGTCTAAATAACTTTCATGAGCAACATTCTTAATAAAAAGATCATTCGGATATTCTACTATCTTTGTCTTTGCACTTATTTTATCAATTAAGTTATTTCTCTCAGAAGGAGTTATGAAGGAGCATACATTAGTTAATTGTGCTTCTAAAGCAATTTCCTTTTCTCCAAATAGGGCCTTTTGCCACCATGCAAAATCTTTCTTTTGAACGATAAAGATACCGACTCCGTTGCCATTGCCAGCATAGCCCAGTAATCCATGCCTATGTAAAAAGGATAATGAATTTGTATCGATAGTATCCAAAAAGGTTTTAATGCCTAGCCAATCTATTAGAATTGGAATTATTCCAAAGTCATGAGTTGGAATTATTACTTGATCGTAGAGCAAAAGATCGGTTGCAAAATGGGCTTTGTTTTCTGGCTTATTTCCAAAGTTTTCATTTGTCCCAATTGTTCCCGTAAGCTCATGCTTTATAAATAATTTACTATCAATGAGTGCAGAAGTCATTGGATTCCCCTTCTCCCTCGCAATCCCTACCCTTTATCCTTTACCGTCCCTGCGGGACATCTCCCACAGCCCTTCTATATTTCTTTGCCTTATTCAGTGAACCATGCCCACCCTACAACTGCCCTCTTCCATCAATGTCTAACCAAATGAGGGGCACACCCCTTTTTGAGTCTACCTTTATATCAGAAAGAAAAAACCAAGTATCAACATTTTGCATTTTTTCAAAGTATATATTCTATGACACGTTCCGATATGGTGTGAAAAACAAGGAATGCACGCATTGTCATTGGGCTGAAAATACTGTATTTGCCGTGCAAAATCAAGGGAAATATAGAGAATATCCTTGGTCCATTTGAAATGTAATTTATTCCTTATAGTATGCTCATCTTTTCAGATGTGTTCCTGCGAAGATGAATAATTTCTTGTTGTCTTTTTGCCAAAAAAATGTATTCTTTAAAGTCTTAAATACCGCATTTTATATACAACAGTATGCATAAATAATTTCTAAAAAACACTATGACAACACCAAAGGTATTAATCCTTAGAACGGCTGGAACAAATTGTGATTACGAGACCCGATATGCCTTTGAAAAGGCAGGGGCTAAGGTGGATGCTGTACATATTAACATCCTCCTTGCCAATAAGAATCTACTGAAAGATTATCAAATCTTAACCCTGCCGGGCGGGTTTACCTATGGAGACGACGTCTCTGCCGGTAAAATATTGGCAAATCAGATCAAATACAATTTGGAAGAGGATATCAAAACGTTCATTCATGAAAAAAAACTCATCCTCGGCATTTGTAACGGATTTCAAGCACTGACAAAGGCCGGGCTATTGCCGGCTATTGACAAGCAACATCAGGAGGCAACATTAACCTTTAACGACTCAAATAAATTCGAAGACCGATGGGTGTATCTGAAAATATGTTCGAATAAATCTATCTTTGTTAAAGATGGAGAAATATCAAAAATTTATCTTCCCGTAGCCCATGGTGAAGGTAAATTTGTTACACAAGATGAAAGCATCCTGAACAAAATTACGATGAATCATCAGATAGTTTTTAAATATGTCAACGAACAAGGCGAAGAAACCGGTTATCCCTGGAATCCCAATGGGGCCGTTCGGAACATCGCAGGTATTTGTGACCCAACAGGTCAGATTTTGGGCATGATGCCCCATCCGGAAAGACATGCTGAACCTACACAGCACCCGCGCTGGACGCGCAACGGATTAAGGGAATTTGGAGACGGTTTCTTGATTTTCAGGAATGCAGTCGATTACGTTAAATCTCATTTGTAATATCACCGCAAAGACGCAAAGAAAGACTTAAAATAAATCAATACTATTTTGGAGACAAGACACAATGCATAAAAACGTTACATCAACTAAAGAAAATGCACTTGCGATTGATTTGACCAAATGCCGCACCATACTTTCGAAATATAATCAGGCAACTCCTGCAGACCTCATTCCTATCTTACAGCAAATGCAGGATGCTTATGGATATTTACCCCAGAGCGCCCTGGAAGAAATAACCGCCAGGACGCGTATCCCCTTGAGCAAGATTTATGGGGTGATTACCTTTTATTCCCAATTTTCCCTAGAACCCAGAGGTAAACATACGATTAAGGTCTGCACAGGTACGGCATGCCATATCAAAGGCGCTCCTGACATAAAGAAAAAAATTACGGAAGTCCTCCATATCCATGAAGGAGAAACAACACAGGATTACAAATTCACATACGATCCGGTAGCATGTTTGGGAACGTGTTTTCTGGCCCCAGTTATGATGATTGACGATAGATACTACGGAAAGTTAACTGTCGAAAAAACAGAAACTATACTCAAGAGCTATTAAAAAGGAGAATTCAACGTGGAAAAATTAAAAAACCCTGACGACCTTCAAAAGTTCAGGAAATCTCTCGAATCCAAACATCGACCTGACATGGTGCGAATATTTATTTGCACAACAGGATGCAGGGCGCTTGGGGCAGAAGAAGTATGCAAGGCTTTCAAATCAGAAATTGAAAAACAGTCCCTTAAAGATAAGGCAGAAATTGTTGATACCGGTTGTCAGGGTCTGTGCGCCAGGGCGCCTGTATTGACCATAGAACCAATGGGTATTTTCTACGGGAGGGTGACAGAAACCGATGTCCCTGAAATTATTTCACGAACCATATTAAAAGGTGAGATCATCGAACGGCTCTGTTATACAGAAGCTGGAAAAAGAACCCCTTACATCCGGGACATCCCTTTTTATGGCAAGCAGAAGAAGATTGTCCTGAGAAATTGCGGCGCTATTGATCCCAAAAGTATAAATGAATATATACTCAGAGATGGTTATGCTGCTATCTCGAAAGCGCTCGCCAGCATGACGCCGGACGATGTCGTCAATGAGATAAAAAACTCAGGCCTGCGGGGCAGAGGCGGCGCAGGGTTTCCAACAGGAAATAAATGGGAATTCGTCAAAAAGGCAATTGGAGATATTAAGTACATTGTCTGCAATGGCGACGAAGGCGATCCTGGCGCTTTTATGGATAGGGCTGTTCTTGAAGGCGATCCTCATTCTGTAATCGAGGGAATGCTTATTGGCGCTTATGCTATCGGGTCAAAAAAGGGAATTGTATATGTGCGCGCAGAATACCCCATTGCCGTTGAACATTTGAATATTGCCATACAACAGGCAAAATCGCTTGGACTCCTTGGAGAAAATATCCTCGGAACCGGTTTTAGTTTTGATCTGGAAATCAAAATGGGCGCCGGCGCTTTTGTGTGCGGCGAAGAAACCGCCTTAATTGCCTCCATTGAAGGCAAACGAGGCATGCCTCGTCCCCGCCCTCCATTTCCCGCAACCAGCGGTCTTTGGGGAAAACCTACGAATATCAATAACGTAGAGACTTTTGCAAATGTGCCGATTATCATCCTCAAAGGGTCTGAATTCTACAAAGCCATTGGTACGGAAACCAGCAAAGGCACGAAAATATTCGCCCTTGCAGGCAACGTGAAGAATACCGGGCTTGTTGAGGTGCCCATGGGCACAACACTTCGTGAAATCGTTTTTGATATCGGA
>Ga0208373_1003657_pt1 | contig 14809 bp, 14 predicted proteins | sample RifOxyC2_FD_184036 | JGI IMG/M metagenome (GOLD analysis project Ga0208373, IMG submission 184036) | Soil microbial communities from Rifle, Colorado - Rifle Oxygen_injection C2 (SPAdes) | ecosystem: Environmental > Terrestrial > Deep subsurface > Rock core/Sediment | place: Rifle, Colorado...
TCTTTGTTCTTAGCCAGTATTGTAGTTTTTCTCTGTCGTAAAAGGTTAGATTATTTGACATACGCGCCACTTTAATGATTAATCTGGTATTTTACCAGATAGTGGTGCATTATGACTTGAATCTTGCCAGCAATGCCATGCCATTGACAAGAGTAATTTTTTATGCTAAAATAGAATATTCTAATTAATTCTTTTGGCCACATCAAAAGGCCAACGACTCGAATCTCTTGTGTCAATTTGTGGCCCAGTGGAAAATCGGGTCACATTTTTTATGACACAAACAAATAATGTTGCGCCTAGCTTCAACGCGCTAGGCATTGCTCCTGAATTGCTCGGGATCTTAAGTCGTCTGCAATTCAATTCTCCAACGCCGATTCAGCATCAATGTATCCCTGCCGCCTTGGATGGAAAAGATATCGTGGGTATCGCCCAAACCGGCACAGGAAAAACTCTGGCTTTCGGCGTACCCATGCTTCAATTACTTAGTCAAAATAATGGCCAAGGATTGATCCTTTTGCCCACCCGCGAACTGGCTTTGCAAGTAAATGAAGTGCTTCAAAACATTGGCAGAAGTTTCGGTCTGCGTACGGCGGTTTTAATTGGCGGCGCTTCCTCTCGCGGACAGATTATGGATATCCGTCGCGAACCTCATATTTTAGTTTCCACGCCGGGGAGATTAATTGATCTTGCCCGCCAAAAAAATCTTTCCTTGAAAAAAGTGAATATGGTTGTCTTGGACGAAGCTGACAGAATGCTTGATATCGGTTTTATGCCGGCCATAAAACAAATTTTTGGAATTCTTCCGCATGAACGCCAAACATTGATGTTCTCGGCGACTATGCCTGGCGCGATCGCGGAAATTGCCGCGCGCTATATGAAAATGCCCTTGCGCATTGAAGTCGCGCCTTCGGGCACTGCCGCGAAAAACGTGGAACAAGAATTGTTTATCATCTCCAAGGAAGCTAAAATTCAACTTTTGGATAAAATTTTATCCGATACATCCGGAACAGTTTTGGTTTTTTCCCGCACAAAATTCGGAGCAAAAAAAATTACGACGAATGTGCGCGCTATGGGACACGCGGCTACCGAAATTCATTCCAATAAATCTCTCGCTCAGAGAAAAGCGGCTCTTGAAGGATTTAAGTCTGGAAGATTCCGCGTTCTTGTCGCGACCGATATCGCTTCTCGCGGTATTGATGTTAAAGATATTTCGCTTGTCGTAAATTATGATTTGCCTGACAACCCCGAAGGATATATCCATAGAATCGGACGAACCGGACGAGCAGATAAATTCGGCAAGGCGGTTTCGTTTGCCACTCCGGAAGAACGTCGAGATATTAGAGATATTGAACGCTTGATAAAAAAAACAATTCCGGTTTTGGCTTTGCCCATTCTACCGCCTCGTCGCGCGGTTTATGTCGGTGTTGACAGGAGAAACGGTAGAGGTCAGAACAACAGGCCTTTTAATGGGCGAAACAGGAATAGGAATTTTAGTCGTCACCAATAAACAAAATCGCCGTATAATAATATTAACAACGTCTAACAATAAAAAGATGCTTAAAAGTATCTTTTTTGGTATACTGGATATAGTAGCCCCATTGCGTAATAACCTTTCTACTGCAATTCTCATCTTTCGGTAAATTTTGCCCTAAATTTTTTCGCCAATATAACCATATTGACTCAAAAATTTATAACAAAATTTCCTCAAAATTTGAAAATTTCGCGACAAAAGTTATTATGCGGTGGGTCTAGTTTATATTTATAATAAATTTTTAAAAAATTATGCCTAAAACAAAAATTTTGCTATTTACTGTTTTTTCAGTTTTACTAACTATGGGCTCCGGTTGCAGTGGCGACATGCCCGAAGATCAGAGAGTGGATTATGAAGAAGATATTAAGCCGATAATTGAAACAACCACTAAGCCAAAAGTGCGGGGTAGCTGTAATGTTATTGATAGCAAAAGCGCTTGTTTTGATTTTATTGGAGAAGTATTTACGGAAGAAAGAATGAAGCTGTCTTGCGCTGAAGGGAAATTTTCTCTGGACGCCTGTCCTTATTCCGATTTGGGAGGATGTCAAGCGACAGGAGGGACGATTACTGAAAGTATTGCTTGGTCTTATGATTACGGAGGAGCGCCAATTACCGCCGAAGAGGCTGGTTATCAGGCAAAAGCCTGCAATGCTTTGGGAGCGGGAAGATGGGTGACACCCGCAAGTCTTTTAGGGAATTAAAATGTTTTAGATCAAACGGCGCCTTGAAGGTTCCGGTAAATTAAAATTTATTTATGCGAATCGCAATGAATGTTACCAGAGATTATCTTGGCGGAATAGCAACTTCCAATGTTAATTTGTTAACTTTTTTGAATGGTACGGGAAAGGGAGTTATAGGTATTGAGTTAAATGCCCGTCGACATATCAGGGGGGCGACTGCTTTTTGGCATTTATCTCCGGACTGGTTTGAACAGCATATCTTTAATATGCACGATCTTCCTTTAAACAAAGCCCTCAATAGAGCAAAAACATTAAAAGATATAGAAAAATACTATAGACCGATAATCTGCATGATTAAAAAAGTTTTGAGAAGAGAGATGCCCGATGTTTTATTTTTGAATGGCACTTATTATTTGCCATGGATGATATCAATCGCGGCTCATGAATTAAAAATACCGATAGTTTTGCGATATGCGGGAGTATTGTCCGCGGAGACTTTTAGATTTAAGCCAAGAGAGAGAAGAATATTTTTGGCAATGGAAAAATCGTTTAAAAAAAGAATTTTTTCTTATATTTTTCCGTCACAGTTGTGTCGCGACATTGTTGAAAAAAAAGTTTACGGCAAATCAGTGGAAAGAGCATATATCATTCCTAATCCGGTAAATATACCCAAACTAGGCGTAGACAGATCGGTGGAGAGAAAAATTGCCGCTGTTGGTAGGTGGGATATTATTAAAAATTTTGAATTATTTTTTAAAATTCATAAAATTTTAAAAAGACAAAAATGGAGTCATGCTGCTACCTTTGTAACTGGGCGCGAAAAAATAAAAAATATGCCTAAGACTATAAATCTTTTAGCTCCAATGCGTCCGGAAGGTCTTTATCAATTTTATACATCGCAAGGATTGATCATCGCTCCGTCCAAATTTGAAACATTCGGCAATGTGCCGATGGAGGCGGCTTGTTTGGGAATACCCGTATTAGTTAATGAAAATATGGGTTGCGCGGAAATTTTACGAACAGCCGGACTTAATAATATGGTTATGTCGTTTGATGATCCAATGGAGGTAGCCGCGAGAGTCAAACAACTTTGCGGTCAAGAAATATTGCCAAGACAATTAAATAATTTGAGAAAAACACTTGATTCAAAAACAATAAACGAACAGGTCGTCGCGGTCATGAAAGAGGCCGCGGGGAGCATATAGTAAAAAGTTTAATTTTTTTCAGATTACAAAAAAGCCTTTAAGCTTTTTTCTTTTTTTAAATATTTTTTTATGCTATAATAAATGAACTATAAATACTATGGGGGAAAAGAAAAATACAAAAGAAATTTTGGTTAAAAAGGAGGACAAAAAAAGTTTTGACGAACTTATTGAGGCAAGCATAGAACAAACTAAAAAAACTCAATTAGTGCGCGACTTAAAAGAATTGGAAGGACCGCATTCAATCACGGATTTGGTTGCTTTGATTGTTAAAAAAGCGTGGGAATCGGCCGCCTCGGATATCCACATTGATCCTCAACCAAGCTCGGTTTTAATTCGTTATCGTATAGATGGCGTTCTTCATGATGTTCTTTCTCTAAAAAAAGAACTTCATCCTCTTATTATTTCTCGCATAAAAGTTTTAGCCGGTCTTCGCACTGACGAACATTTTATGGCGCAAGACGGCAGGTTTAAAGTAATTGAGGGGACGAATGAAATCGATCTTCGGGTTTCCATTATTCCGACTTATCACGAAGAAAATGTGGTTATGAGGCTTCTTGTCGGCGAAGCGCGCGCTTTGGATTTAGTTGAACTCGGTTTTTCCGCTCGTGATTTGGATATTTTGCAAAGATACATTAAAAAGCCGTATGGAATGATTTTAGCGACAGGACCGACAGGGTCGGGAAAAACTTCAACGCTTTATTCTATTCTAAAAATTTTAAATTCAAGAAATGTTTCCATCGTCACGATAGAAGATCCGATTGAATATTCTGTCGCCGGAGTCACTCAAATCCAGGTCAATACCCAAACGAATCTTACTTTTGCCGCCGGTCTGCGTTCGATTGTCCGTCAAGACCCGAATATAATTATGGTAGGGGAGATTCGCGACGAAGAAACTTCCGGTATTGCCATTAATGCCGCTATGACCGGACATTTATTGCTTTCCACTATCCACACAAACGATGCGGCGACAACCTTGCCCAGATTGCTTGATATGGGCGCGGAGCCTTTTTTAATCGCCTCAACGGTAAATATAGCGATTGGTCAGAGGCTTGTTCGTCGTCTTTGTGAAAAATGCCGGAGTCAGTATACTCTCACGCGCGAAGAGACAGCTTCTCTTTCCGCCGTTATTCCCAACGAATTGTTAAAAAAATATAAAAGTTTTTGGAAAGAAAACGGTTGTAGCGCTTGCAACAATACCGGATATACAAAAAGAAGCGGTATTTTTGAAGTACTAGAAGTAACAGAACCGATCAGGAGACTTATTATGCGCCGAGCTAATGCGGATGAAATCAGGGTTGCGGCAAAACAAGGGGGAATGACAACCATGCTTGAAGACGGTTTTAATAAGGCAGTCGCCGGAGTTACTTCCATCGCGGAAATATTAAGAGTAATTCGCGATTAATATGGAGTCAAAAAAAACATTAGTGACTGAAAAAAAAGAAAAAGTTAAGAAAATCGCGAAAGTTAAAACCGCTAAAGATGGGCGAGTTTATTTTTTGAGTGTTAAAATCAGGGATAAAATTTTATTGGCTAAGCATTTGTCGGTTATGCTTGAGGCTGGAATACCGTTAAGAGAAGCCCTGGAGACGCTTCACGAACAGACAGATTCAAAATCATTAAAATATATTTTAGGAATTGCCGTTAAGGATTTATCGGGCGGACAAGTTTTGGCTTTTAGTTTAAATAAATTTCAAAAAATATTTGATCCATTTTTCGTTAATTTGGTGAAGGTGGGGGAGACTTCCGGAACGCTTCAGTCAACATTGCAATATCTGGCGGCCCAGCTTGAGAAAACCCAAGATCTTCAGGGTAAGGTTAGAAATGCTCTTCTTTATCCCGCGATAGTTTTTTGCGGGGCGTTGGGAGTCGGGATATATTTGGGTTTTTTTATGTTACCGCAGTTATTACCTCTCTTTTCTTCAATGGATTTGAAATTGCCCTTTACCACTAGAATGCTTTTGGCCGGAGCAAACGGTTTTTCGGCTTATTGGCCGTTTATTTTGGCTTTTTTAATAGTCATCTCCGTGGTTTTTGTTTTTCTTTTTAGAATAGAAAAAATAAAAATAATTGTTCACGGTTTTTTCATCAGGTTGCCGATTTTGGGAAGGCTTTTTAGGGAAATACAAGTTATGCAATTTTCCCGCGTTTTTGGAATTCTTCTTTTGAGCGGGATCAAAATAGTTCCTGCTTTAAAAATCACTGCCGATTCGTTGACTAATCTTGTTTATAAAAGAGAAATCAACAGAATAGCGGATTTAATTGAGCGGGGAGAAGCGGTCGGCGGACAATTATGTAAGCTAAAATTATTATTTACCAAAACTTCGGCAAATATGGTTGTGATAGGAGAACGCACGGGTCGTCTCTCGGAAAGTTTGACTGCGCTGGCTGATTTTTCAGATAGAGAAATAGATACCATGACAAGAAATTTGTCTACGATGATTGAGCCGTTTGTTTTGATGCTTGTCGGAATAATGGTTGGCTTCGTGGCTCTTTCCGTGATTACGCCGATATATCAGTTAACTCAAAGTTTTTCGGGTTGATTATATTTATGAAGGAGTCTTTTTACGGGAGTGGCAAAAAAAATCGGGGGTTTACTCTGATAGAACTTTTGATTGTTTTGGCAATAGGGGCCATGGCCGTAGGATCACTGGCTCTTTTTGGCAATCAATTTGTCACTACGCAAGAGCTTGAGAGGGCTGTGGAGCTGACAAAGAATGAATTAAAAGCGGCTCAAGCTGATTCAATTTCCGGGACATCGGATACTGTTTGGGGTGTGGCGATTTTTTCAAATTATATTGTTCGCTTTCAAGGGGAAAGTTTTAATGATCGTATTCAAGCCTTTGATCTTATTACTGATTTCAGTAACGCGCTTTTAATTTCTTCCGGACAAGAGGAAATGTCGCGTGAAATTATTTTCCATCGTCTTAGTGGAGTTCCGGAAAATCCGGCAGAAATTACTTTTACTTTAAATAATAAAACAAAAATGATCAGCGTCAATAGCCAAGGTTTGATTTCAAACGAATAATTTTATGAAGAAAACAAATAGCAAGGGGCAATCCCTTTTGGAAGTTATTATCGCGCTTGGTCTTTTTGCTATTGCCGCTGGAACAGTTTTTATTTTACTTGGCAGTCAATTTAAAAGTTTGGAAATAGTTCGCGATGGAACCCAAGCGATATCTTTAGCGGAGGAGGGTTTGGAGGCCGTAAGAACTATCCGCGATCGCGATTGGGATGAACTTGATTTGGGAAATCATGGCTTAAAAATGGCTGAAAATAAATGGGCATTTGAAGGGGAATCTGACATAAGCAACGACGGCTACTCTCGTTCAGTTTTGGTTTCCGAGATAAGCGCCAATGAAAAATTGGTAACATCAACAGTGACTTGGACTCCCAGTTATTTAAGAAATCAGACAATTACTTTAACGAGCATCCTTTCCAATTGGCGCAATCTCGCTCAACCATTGCTTTCCGGCGACTGGACAAGTCCTCAAACTTTAGGAAGCATACAGCTTGGTTCGGGTAAAACGGCAAATGGGCTTGCGGTTAGAAACAGTTTGGTCTATATCGCTGCCTCTGCATCCTCATCCGCCAAGGATGATTTTTTTGTGATTGACGCTACCGTAGGATGGAATCCGATTATCCGCGGTTATACCAATACCGGTCCCGGGCTAAATTCCGTTGCTATCTCCGGAGATTACGCGTATGTCAGTAATCGTGATAATAACGCTCAATTGCAAGTTCTTAATATTGCCAATCCCGACAATCCCTTTCTCGTTTCATCAACAAAATTGACAGGGAATTCAGATATAGGTCAAGGCATTGCTGTTAGCGGAAATTATGTATATATAGGAACAGAAAAAGATAGTGGGAAAGAATTTTTTGTCGTAGATGTGGCTAATCCAGCTAATCCAATTGTGCGGGGCTCCTTAGAAATAGATGGCGATGTTAATGACATTTTTGTCTTTGGAGAACGGGTTTTTCTGGCTACATCCAAAGACTCGGGCGAGTTTATTGTTATTAACGCGACTGATCCTCTTAATCCTGTCCAGACCGCGGCAATAGATATTCTTGGCAATAGCGAGGAAGGAATGGGAATATATGTAAATAGTCAGGATAATCGGGCTTATCTTGCGCGTTCAGAAGGTGGAGGCCACGACGAACATCACGAGATAGCGATTGTTAATGTTACGAATGTTGACGCGCCGAATCTTCTTGGCTCATTAAATTTTGAAGCAGATGTGAATGGTATTTTTGCCGCGGATAATTTAGCCTTTTTAGCGACAGGCGAACCAAATCAAGAATTTCAAATTTTTGAAGTTTCCGATCCGCAAAATATGACCCACTACAGCGGTCTTAATTTTCCGGAAATGGCTACTGATATCGCCTTTGAAAATAATGTAATCTATGTTTCTGTTCGGTCCAATGACCATCTCCGCATTATTACTTCTCAATAATTATTATGTTTAAATCACAAAGAACGGGAGTAACTTTAATTGAAACTTTGATTTATGTTGCCCTAATTGGTCTTATTGTTGGTAGCATTGTTCTTCTGACAGCGACTGTTCTAAATAGTCGCGTCAAAACCAGATCATCTTTAATTCTGGAAGAAAATATGAGATTTGCCATGGACAGCATAAAAAGAAAGGTTTTTTCATCTTCGGGTATTTCTTCACCGATTATCGGTGTGGAGGATGACGGGCTGACAATCACGATGACCGATCCGACAAGAAATCCCACAATTTTTTCTTTAGTGAATGGCGTAATTATGATAAAGGAAGGAAATGCCGAGACAATTGAAATAACTTCAGATGAGGTGGAAATAACCGGTCTGTCTTTTGCCGGGCTTAATAGCGACCCATCTTCCGTGAAAATAGAAATGGTCGGCGAATTGCGTGGCGCAACCGGTAGAGCGCAATCAAATTATTCTTTAAGTGACACAGCTGTTATTCGCCGTTAACTAGCCCCGCCAAATAATAATCCTTTCTACTGCAACTGGTAATTTTGGTTAAAAATTCATAAAAGCTCCTCCGCTTACATTTAATCATATAAACATCGTCGCTTTTCTAAATTTTTATCCTAAAATTACCGCGTTTCGTAACGAAAGATTATTATTCAGCGGGTCTAAAATATGGTAAAAAAATATAAAAATCAAAATGGAGCGGCCATGGTTATATCAGTTTTGATTTTATCGGTAGTGATGCTTAGTATGGCTTTGACCGGAACTTCTTCTTTTATGCGCGAAATACAAATTATTGAGGCGGCTAAAAATAAAAAGATTTCTTTAAGCGCGGCGAACGCCTGTATAGAGCTTGCCATGGATAGATTGGGGAGAAATATTAATTATCAAGGCAATGAAACGATAAATAACGGAGCGCTTCTCTGCGATATTTTAGCTATCAACCCGGGACCGCCATGGACAATAAAAACGGAAGCTTCTCGAGGCAATCAATCTGCGAAAATGCAGGCAGTCTTATCGTCGCGCTCGCCGGTTATTATTGATTCATGGGAAGAGATAGAAGGGTTTTAAAAAAGTTTTCCACAGTTGTAATATTATTTTTCCTTGTAATGAGGTATAATATAATAATTATAAATAATGTCCATCTTTTTTCTTTCTGCCACTTTTAAAAAGTAGCAATCAGAAAATTTTGATGGCGCCTAATTAACTATGATGAAAAACAAAGGTTTTACCTTGATAGAGCTACTTATCGTAATAGCTCTTATCGCGGTTATCGCCGGAGCGGTGATTATTGCCTTAAACCCGGCAAGACAATTCGCTTCAGCGCGTAATTCTCAACGTTGGTCGCATCTTCCGGCCATCTTGAACTCTATCCAGCAGAATACAGCGGAAAATCAAGGAACATTTACTTGCGCCGAAGGAGTTATTCCTATTGTTGCGACTGCCGTTAGCGCGGCCGGTTATGACATCTGCGCTTGTTTGGTTCCTGATTATATGTCGTCATTGCCTTTTGATCCGTCATCAGGATCATACACTGATTGTACCACTTATGATACAGGCTATACTATCATTAGAGATGAAGATACTGGACGCGTAACTCTTAGCGCCGGATCGGCTGAATTAGGAGCTGTTATTAGTTCAACTCAGTAATTTGTCTTCTGAATTTACCACGTACAAGGTTTAGGTTATTTTAAGTATTATGCGAAGTAATAAACTGTAATGGTAGTTGTTCCATAAATACTTGAAATTACCTTTACCTTGTACGTGGTTTTATTATTTCGTAATTTAATCTATAATTAATAAAGGCAGTATTAAAAAATAATTTGAAATGAAAAATAATACCAAAAAAACATTAAAGTTATATTGGCATGAGGCCAAAAAGCATAAAATCACCGGCCTCATTCTTTTATTTTCTTCAATTTTGACGGCAGTTGTTGAGGCGTTCATTCCTTTTTATTTTAAGAATTTTTTTGATATTTTATCCGAATCGAGTGGAATACCAACATCAATGGTCGTAGAAAGTTTATTTGGCACGCTTTTATTTATCGCTTTTTTATTTTCATTATCGTGGGCGCTATGGCGTGTTAATACTTTTACTCTTAGTTATTTTGAAGCCAAAATGTTAGCCCAATTGGCCAATAAATGTTTTGCTTATTTACACCACAATTCTTTTTCTTTTTTCAACAATAATTTCGTCGGGTCGCTCGTAAAAAAAGTAAATTGGTTTACCAGAGCCTTTGAGGATATTATTGACCAAGCTGTTTTTAGTGTCCTGCCCCTTGTTGTGGGGACAGTGATGGTTTTTATTATTTTAGGAAGAGTAAATATTTGGCTGGGTTTTGCTATGCTTGGTTGGGTGGTTATTTTTACCTCCATAAGCTGGATTTTTACCAAGTTTAAATTAAAATATGATATTGAAAGAAACAAAGCCGAAAGCACTGTTACCGGGCGTTTAGCTGATACGATTACGAATAACAGTAATGTAAAGTTATTTAATGGCTATGGAAGAGAAGTGGGAGCTTTTGAAAAGGATACCGCCGCTTTGGCAAAAATTCGTAAATATACTTGGGATTTATCTACAATTTTTGAGGCAGTTCAAGGATTTCTTTCAATCTCAATAGAATTGGGAATTTTTTATTTTGCCATTAAGTTATGGCAGAAAAATATTTTAACCATCGGCGATTTTGTTTTAATCCAAACTTATATTTTGACCATGATGAACAAGGTTTGGTCTTTCAGCCATGTCTTGCGCCATTTTTATGAAAAATTGTCGGACGCCGAAGAAATGACGATCGTTTTTGACACGCCACACGAGATACAAGATATCCCCCGAGCTAAAGATCTGAAAGTTTTAACCGGCGAGGTTGTTTTTCAAAATGTTAATTTCAATTACAACCAGACGCGGTCGGTTCTAAAAAAATTCAATTTATCCATTCCCGCCAAACAAAGATTGGCGATTATCGGCCCCTCGGGAGCGGGAAAAACCACGATCATCAAGTTGTTGTTCAGAATGCACGATGTTGCCAGTGGTAAAATTTTTATTGATAACCAAAATATTGCCAAAGTCACCCAAGAAAGTTTATGGAAAAATGTCGCCTTGGTTCCGCAAGACCCGATTTTATTTCACCGAACTCTTTTTGAAAATATTCAATATGGAAATCCGGAAGCCTCCAAAGATGAAGTTATTAAAGCGTCAAAAGCGGCGCATTGCCATGATTTTATCAAGAGTCTTGATGACGGTTATGATACTTATGTTGGGGAGCGGGGGGTGAAACTTTCCGGCGGAGAACGGCAGAGAGTAGCTATTGCCCGAGCTATTTTAAAGAATGCCCCCATTTTGGTATTGGACGAGGCGACTTCCAGTCTTGATTCGGAATCAGAATTATTGATTCAAGAAGCTCTTGCCGAATTGATGAAAAACAAAACAGTTGTTGTTATCGCTCATCGCCTATCCACCATCAGAAAGATGGACAGAATTATTGTTGTTGATGAGGGAGGAATTGTTGAAGACGGAGCGCACAATGCGCTTTTAAAGAAGATTGGTGGAATTTATAATAAATTATGGAAACTGCAAGTTAAGGGTTTTATAAAATAGAATAATCTTATGATGAGACTAATAATTTTGGCTGTGGGAAAAATCAAAAAAGATTATTTTCACGAGGCAATAAGAGAATATTTAAAAAGGCTTGGCCCGTACGCAAAAATAGATATTGAAGAAATTGAAGCAGAGCCTTTTAAAAGAGAATCGGATAAAGATAAAGCGAAAAAGATAGAAGGGGAGAGGATCTTGAAATTTTTAGAGAAAAACGAGGGAAACATTATTCTTCTGGACGAAAAAGGAAAAAATTTTTCTTCACATCAATTCGCGGAATTTATGGAAGATAAAAACGAAAGAATTATTTTTGTAATCGGGGGAGCGCTCGGATTTCATGAAAATATTTTAGAAAAGCCATATCGAAAATTATCCCTTTCCAAAATGACTTTTCCCCACGAAATGGCCAGAATGATCCTCTTGGAACAAATTTATCGAGCATCGGCGATTATAAGTGGTAAAGAGTACCATTACTAGAAAAATATTCTTAGTAGATTACTCTATTCTGTGATATAATTATCGCAGAATAACGGCAGAAAGATTTATGAAAGTATCCATAGTTGTTCCCGCCTACAATGAAGAAGGATTTCTTCCCCGATGTTTAAATTCTATTTTTTCCAGCGATTTGCCGGATAATTTTGAAGTTATTGTTGTAAATAATGCCTCAACTGATAAAACAGAGATGGTCGCTAAAAATTTTAAGGGAGTGAGGGTTATCAATGAATCAAAAAAAGGAGTTACTCGAGCAAGGCAGGCCGGCTATTTGGCTTCCTCTGGGGAAATATTGGTTTTTTTTGACGCCGACTCCATAGTCTCAAAAAATTGGTTTAATATCGTTATCAAAAAATTTACGAACGACTCCGAATTGATCGGTATATCGGGTCCTTACCATTTTGAAAAAATTTCAAAAATAGTAGCCTTTCTTGAATCCATCTACAATAATATCATAATGCCCGTTGGAGAAAAAATTTGGAAGTATGTTTTTCGTCAAGGGGGAATAATGCTTATCGGAGGGAATTTTGCCGTGAGGCGCGAGGCCTTAGAAAAAATAGGGGGGTTTAATACAAATTTGGAATTTTATGGCGAAGATACGGAGCTGACAAGGCGAATAGCTAAAATCGGAAAAATAGAATTTTCAAAAGAGCTGGTAATCGGCTCTTCCCTAAGAAGATTTGGCGGAGAAGGCGGACTAAAGTTAATTGCAAAATATGTTATAAATTTTTTCAGCGAGTGGATTTTTAAAAAACCTTTGAATAAAATCTACCAAGATTTTAGATAATAAAAATGAAGGGGGAAAAAAATAACAACGGAAAAGCTTGGATAGTCTCCGTGGATATGGGTTATGGTCACCAAAGAGCGGCCTACCCCTTAAAGAGATTTGCTTATGGCGGGAAAATAATTAACGCCAGCAATTATCCGGGAATGCCCAAGAAAGATCATAAAATTTGGCAGGACAGCCGAAAATTTTATGAGTTTGTTTCTCGTTTTAAAAAAGTTCCTTTTTTCGGCGAGCTTGCTTTTGATCTTTACGATAAAGTTCAAGAAATTCCTTCTTTTTATCCAAAAAGAGATTTATCCAAAACCAATTTTCAGCAAAGAGAGATTTTTTCCTTGATAAAAAAAAGACAATGGGGAAAACATTTTATTGAGCGTTTGGACAAAAAACCATTGCCACTCATCACCACTTTTTTTATTCCGGCATTTATGGCCGAAGTCTGGGGATATGGCGGAGATATATATTGTGTCATTTGCGATGCGGATATTTCAAGAGCCTGGGTGCCGCTTGACCCAACAAAAAGCAGAATCAGGTATCTCGCTTCAAATTATCGTGTCGTGGAAAGACTGAAACTTTACGGAATAAAAACGGAAAATATTTTTTTGACCGGTTTTCCTTTGCCCGAAGAAAACATTGGGGGAGAATCTTTGGATATTTTAAAACATGATTTGGCCGAAAGACTGATTCATCTTGATCCCGAGAATTCCTTTATTCAAAAATATAAATTGACAATTGCCGAACGGCTGGGCAAGAAATGGCCTCATTCTAAATCAAATCGTCCTCCGACAATCACTTTTGCGGTCGGCGGAGCGGGAGCGCAAAGAGAGCTTGGCGTCCAGATTGTTAAAAATTTATCCTCAAGAATTAAGGCAAATGAAATTAAAATAATTTTAGTTGCGGGTATCAGAAACGAAGTCAATCAATATTTTAGAGACAATGTGAAAAGGATTGGGCTTGGCAAAAATCTTGATAAAAATATAAAAATAATTTTTGCTAACAGCAAAGACGAATATTTCAAAAAATTCAACAAGGCGCTTCGCGAGACGGATATTTTGTGGACAAAGCCGAGTGAATTGTCTTTTTATACCGCTCTCGGGTTGCCGATAATTATGTCCACGCCGATCGGTTCGCAGGAAAAATTTAATAGAAAATGGTTGATGAGTATTGGCTCGGGTACGGATCAAGAAGATGTTCAATATGTCAATGAATGGCTGTTTGATTGGATGAAAAGCGGTTTTTTTGCGCGACTCGCCATGCAGGGATTCCTTGAGGGCGGCAAATACGGAACATATAATATTGAAAAAATTATCAAGCAAAAAACAAAGGAAATGAAGACGCTAAAAGCGATACTTCAATATTAATGCTAAGATTTTTTAAGAAAATTATATTTATTTTTTTAACCGTTTTGATAGCGGCATTTTTGTTTTTTATTTTTGCTTGGATATCTCCCTTGAATAAAAAAAATCAAGATATAAAATTCGGCGCCAATTTCAGTCGGTATTATGCCGAGTCTTTGGGTTTGGATTGGCAAGAGACATATTTGGCAATGGTTGATGAATTAGGTATAAAATTTTTGCGTCTTGAGTCGGAATGGAATGGTATTGAAGCGCAAAAAGGTTCTTACTTTTTCAAAGATTTGGATTGGCAAATAGCTGAAGCGGAAAAAAGAAATGTGGAAGTGATGTTGGTTTTGGGGGAACGTCAGCCTCATTGGCCGGAATGCCACACGCCCGCTTGGGCGAGAAAAGAAGTAAAAGAAGATCGTCAAAAAGCGATTTTGGGATTTATAAGAGAAGTAGTTACGCGATACAAAAAATCTCCCGCGATTAAAGTTTGGCAGGTGGAAAACGAGCCATTATTTGATATTTTTGGCGAATGTCCGCCCGGGGACAGGGAATTTTTGAAAGAAGAGATCGCTCTTGTTAAATCTTTGGATACGAGACCGGTTTTAATTACCGATAGCGGAGAGGTTTCGTCATGGGTTAGAACGGCTCACTTGGGCGATTATCTTGGTATATCAATTTATAGAGTTGTCTATAATCATTATTTTGGCTATTTTTATCATTTTT
>Ga0208373_1003658_pt1 | contig 14808 bp, 4 predicted proteins | sample RifOxyC2_FD_184036 | JGI IMG/M metagenome (GOLD analysis project Ga0208373, IMG submission 184036) | Soil microbial communities from Rifle, Colorado - Rifle Oxygen_injection C2 (SPAdes) | ecosystem: Environmental > Terrestrial > Deep subsurface > Rock core/Sediment | place: Rifle, Colorado...
CTGGCCGCTGACATCCTCTGCGACGAGCAGAGAGCGGGCCGAATCGTCCTCCCGGTTGACCCACAGGGCGATGGTATAGGGAAAACGGAGCGAGGAGAGATTGTTCTTCATCAAAACATAGCCATTGGGTACGAAATGGAGGCCATTATCTATTTTCCCCGGGATTCGGGTATAGCTGTTTTGACAAACACCATCGTTATTGCCGCCGGACAGATCATAAATCGTACGCCCCATTTCCTCATCCATGGGCCAGTAGCCCAAAAGATGATTGTTGAGATCGCTTAGGATAAATGAAACCAGTGTACCGGCCGGAATAATGTTGGGAGGAATAGAACCGTCGCTGACGTTGCCTACAGAAAGCGTATAGGCGTTATTTGAAGTCATAGCCGAAACTTCAAGGGTAACGATGTTCTGATTGACATTTATACTTGCGCTGTTGATAGATAATCCATTAATGGAATAATTGGCTGTATTGACAGCAGCCAACGAATCCACGGATTTGTTGAAAACGACCATAACCTTCCGGCTGTTGGACGCAGTAACCTTTTCAATGATAAGCGCGGTAGTATCATTGAGGGTAACGACCACAGCTTGCGTGTTTTTGGAACTTTCATTGTTGTTCCAGTCAAGTGTCGTAATGGTGTAATGATATTCGGTATTTTGATGTAATTCCTGACTTAGAAAAAAAGTGTCTTTCGTAATACCAATTTGAATGCTGTCGCGATATACAAGATAGTAAGCGATGCCGCTCCCAATGTCCGCACCGGGGGACCAGCTCAGATTGACAGCATATGGACTTAATGGAGTAGCAACAAGGGCCGAAGGTGCCGTAGGGGTGACCGTATCCGGCGTGGTCAGATTCCAGTTCCCTACAGGCATTAGACCGTTTTGAGCTTTAAGCCATTGAACAAGGTAACAGGCGCCGAACTTTTTTCCCCCAATAATTTCTGCCAGCTTCCAGGGTGCTTGTCCATTACGGTCCCATTCTCCTGGCGCGTATTGCTGGCCGGTCTCAAACCGGGATTGTCTCCATGTTAATGTGTCCGAACGTATTTCCGCCCATATTGATGCGGGTATGCTGACCTTATTACCAACATCTGGCAGAAGCCATGCAAACACATCGAGTTCCATATATTTGTCAATGTTGTAAATACTCCAATCCGTTCCATTGGGATAATAAATCTTGGCCTTGCCAGGTCTGTAGATGGTCCCGCCGGGAGAGACAAAGGGTGGCACGGGAAAGACATAGTCTACAAAACAACGGTAAGCCACACTGAAGCTGTATAAGCTGGCTTGCGGTACTGTTTTTCCGGCCAAGGATTGAAAAAGAAGAGTGCAAAGATTATCGACAATAGAAGCCAGATAATCAGGATGCATAAAGCCATGATTATAAACATAGCCCGGTTCCCGCGCATTCCAGCCTGTTATCCAGCTACTTGGCAGTTTGCCGTCTACCAATCTTTTGACGCTGAGATCAGATTCCCTGGCATAGGACGAAAGCATCCACTGGCTTGCACGCTCCTTCCACCAGCCCGCATTGGCATGGTTTGGCATCATGGCAACAGCCACTGAAATTACCATGGCGTTCCAGGCATTTTCTTCAGCTTTGGTATCGTCGGTACAATCATAACAATAGGGTGGATCCGTATTAAACCTGTTGGCTTCAGACTCCACCATCCGTGCGACCTGCGTTTGTGTGGTTGTGTCCAAATCCTGCCAATTGAGCCAGGCGGCAAAACCTGCACTTGCCGCCCACAAAGCACATTGCCAGCAACGGCCCCAATAACTCCCGCCATTGCTGGTATGTAGAGCGATTAGAGATTTGATAAGCTTGACCTGTAATGCCCGCGTGTCAGCCTCGCTTCTGCCAATTATGGCTGAATCATAGGCTCCGGTGGCCAGTGCGATGTTGACAACCCAAGTACCCTCGGCAGGTTCACGAATCCCCATGTGTTCCAGATCGGAATATGCGGTTAATTGAAACAAGCCAGAATCATTCGTCGGCAAACTATCCACGTAACTGTTAAGAAAGAATTTGACTTCGTTCTGCAGCAACTTCCGTATTTTCAATGCCAGGCTGTCTGAAGGTGCAGGCGCTGAAAATCTGGCCCAGTTAACGGGAACCACGTCTGAATAGGTAGCTGCTTGTATTGTCACGATAGTGAACAGTATAAGAATTGCTGCAAAAGCAACGTATTTTTTCAACATAATTCTCTTTTCAAGGTATTTTTATTTAAGGTACACCAGCTTTTGCTCCAAGACTTTCGTGCCGGCCTGCAGGCGCAGCAGATAAATGCCTGACGCCTGCCGCGCTCCTGACCACACAAGCTTATGCTCCCCCGCGTCTTTTTGCCCGTCCAAAAGACGCGCAACCAAGCTGCCCCTCACGTCAAAAACATCCAGAACGACTTTTTGCGCAGCCGGCAGCGAGAAGTGGATTGCCACCGTGGGGTTAAAGGGATTGGGCGCGGCATCAAGGGAAAACGTCCTGTGCGCCGGTGTTTTTCCGGCAGTGGCAACACTGGGTTTGGCAGCAAGACGGCTGATTTGCTCCTGTGTCAGGGCCGTGTCATAAACCCGGATATCGTCCATGCCCCCGTGGTAGTGTAGGATGGGCGTTATGGCTGAAGTCTGGTATCCAATCTGCATTTTACTGATAGTACTATGGGTCATGCTCGCTGCCGTTCCGGAATACGTCCCTTCTCCATCCACCCCATTGATATAAAGCGTCATATCCGTTGCGCTGTTGACCACTGCGGCCACATGGGTCCAGCCGTTTTTAGAGACGGTGGCGGTGCTGACCTTTGATTTCCGGGCACTTGGGCTGGGTATTCCGCCGTTACCAATATTGACAGACACCTGTCCAAGCGCATTGATCCCCATCCAGGTGCCATAATAATGGCCACTGACATCTTCTGTGACGAGCAGAGAACGGGCCGAATCGTCCTCCCGGTTGACCCACAGGGCGAGGGTATAGGGAAAGGTAAGACTCTGCAGACTATTGTCCATTTTTATATATTCACCGGGGTTAAGATATACGGCATTATCGAGTATTCCAGGAATCCTTGAACATGAATTGATAAATGTTCCGTTATTGTTGTTGCCGGAACAATCGTATATCATACGGCCCTGTTCTTCATCCATTGGCCAGTAACCCATAAGGTTGTTGTTCAGATCGCTGAAAGTAAATTCTGTTTCTGTATTGGAAGGAATAGTGTGAGGAGGATTTGAAAAATCCTGGATATTGCTTACCGTCAGGGTGTAAACATTATCAAACGTCATAGCGGAAACATCCAGCATAACCATGTTCTGCAACAGATTGAGGACTGCGCTGCTGACAGCGAGTCCGCTGATACTGTAATTAGCGGTATTTTCAGCGCTTACTGAATCAACCGGTTTATTAAAAGCCACTATGACCTTTGAGCCGTTCAAAGCCGTTACTCTTTTAATAGTAAGCGATGTGGTGTCATTTGGAGTTGAGACAACGGCCTCGGTGCTGTTTGGGCTTTTATTATTATTCCAGTCAATTGCCGCGACCCTATAATGATATTCAGTGTTCTCTACAAGGGAATTATCGAGAAAGAAAGTGTCCGGGGTCATAATAATTTGAATACTGTCGCGGTAAACAAGATAATAGGCGACACCGCTTCCCATGTCTGCGGATTCGGACCAGCTCAGATTGACAGCATATGGACTTAATGGAGTGGCAGTAAGCGCTGAAGGCGCAGAAGGAGGATTTGTATCCGGTTCCGACAAATGCCAGTTGCCGACCAGAAATTCCGCTTCCTGGTTTACCAGCCATCTGCCGAGATAATCGATTCCGAAGATAAACGCCGGACTTGAATTTTCAGCGTGAAAATGATGTTCTTCTTCAATAAAAAGACGGCCGGAGACCGTTCTGGACTGCATCCATAAGCAGTGACCCACCCGTATGTTTATCCAGTAATCAGCAGGCAGACGGGCATTATCATCAAGCTCAAACACATCCATCATGTTGTCGACATTAAGGAAACTATTTACTCTGTTTGCACTCCAGTCTGTTCCTTGCGGATAGTAGGCTCTTGCCGAATCGTCCTGATAAATTGTACCGCCTGGCGAATAGTAGGGAGGAGACGGCCAGCTGTAATTTACCAGGCATTCGTAAATTAAATCCGTATTCCATACGGCTGACTGAGGAACAATCTGGTTTGCAAGTATCATGACAACACCCACCCTCAGCGTAGATGCGGCAACGCACATATAATCCGGATGTATGATTGAATGGTTATAAAGATACCCCTCTTCTCTGATATTCCATCCAGAGATCCAGTCTTTTACAGGCGTCCCGTCAACCAGTGTTTCGCGGTTTAAATCAGATTCTCTTGCAAATGCCGAAACAAACCAGCGGCTGGCTTTTTTCTTATAGGTTTGTACTGCCGAGTCATTGGGCATCATGGCAACCGCCAGTGAAATGATATTTGCATCCCAGACGTTTTCCTCGGCTTTTGTATCATTCGTGCAATCATTGCAATAAGGAGGTTCTTCGCCCAGTCTTCTGGATTCACCGTGAATAACCCTTGCGACATAAGTTTGAGTGAGAGAATCGAGTTCTTCCCATACTAAAAAGGCCCCAACGCCCATATATGTCGCCCATAACCTGCACTGCCAGCAATTACCCCATGCGGAACTGATCCACCCCATATTGTCTTTATGTTTGTAAGCGAGGGACTTCACCAGCTTTGCATGCAGAACTCTTGCTTCCGCCTCTGATATTCCGGTTACAGCTGAATCATATGTGCCAAGCCCCAGAGCGATACCCAGACCGGCGCATATTTCTGACCATGGCCGTATACTGAATTCATCGACACCTCTGAAATCGTAATATCCTGACGCGTCAGTAGGTAATGTATCGAGCATCTCGTTTAAACAGTATTTCAGGGCCGTAAGATGCAAAGCCTTCATTTTTACCGATAGCGTGTCTGCCGGTTCCGGTTTTGTGTATTGCGCCCAGTTTATGGGAACAACATCCGCACCGGTAACGGAATAAGCATTACTGAAAAACAGAATGCATAAAAGGCAGGACAATATTTTTAGATTGAAATGGGTTTTAAACATGCCTGCTCCTATTTTCAGTTCCTCTATTTCAGCAAAACAAGCTTCTTTTTAAATGTTTCTTTTCCTGTTTTTATATGGGCAACATAAATGCCCGAAGGCGTATTTTGTGCGTTCCATATATATTTGCAGCGCGTACTTTGTGCCGATGAAAGTGTATTTAATTTCTTAACAAGCCTGCCGGAAATATCGTAAATTGTAACTTCAGAAATCATGCTATTTTGCTGTATTACATTAGGCGTCCCATGCTGCACCTGTATCGTAACAGACGGATTAAAAGGATTCGGTACAATCGTTACACTGAATGGAGTATAGGAGGCATTTCCGTTGTGTGCTTCGGCTGTCCCCGATAATATGCTTAAAACTTCAAGACAGGGTCTATTATCTAAGGTGTCTTTGCTGAGGAAAGTAAATATTTTATCGGCACCGGACGGCTCTCTCAAACGAAAACCGACTGTTGAATCCGAACTTATGCGACTGACCACAAAGGAAGTAACATCCCATTCAATATAATTTTGTGAATCACCGGCAGTGACATATACAGTATCGAGCGCAGCAACAGAAGAGGGCTTGTTATACCAAATAATCGATTCTTCTGTCCATGAATTATCATTTACGCTATAAACCGTTACCGGTAAAGCAGAAGAAGCATCTGTACTGCTGAGATATATTTTTAATATGGCAGAGCTTATTTCAATTCCGGCAATAGAAGATAAATCAAACTTAAGGAAACATTCCCTTGTAAAATCTATGCCGGTCTGTTTGATAATTAACTTGCTTGTTGTACCGTAATTGTCATAACCGTAAATGCCGCCGCGTACAAAAGCATCGTGTGTCGGCGAAAAGACATTTCGTAATGTGTCATTAATCTGAAAAGTTAATTCCAATGAATCCATTATATTTGGGATAGTACTTCTGTCCTTGATATTTGTCAAAAGAACCGTATATTGACCGTTGATTATAAGCTGAGAGGTATGTAAAACGACCGATGAATATCCGCGGTCAAAAGCTATTGATAAAATATCGAAACTGTTTTGGGTGTCATAATTCAATGAATTAAGAGCAGAGGAAGAATCTACGGGTTTGCTAAATAATATTGTTAACATGTTTTGTGTTCTTACGCCATACGCAACAACAGCCGGCTTTACGGTATCTTGGAGTGTTGTGCATAGCACAGAGGAACTTTTTAAGGATTCAATCAGTTTATAATTTACTGCAGATACAGCATATTCATATTCGGTAAAATCTTGTATCATGGAATCGACAAACAGCGTGTCACCGGTTTCCGCTATTTTTATATTATCACGATATATGTAATATCGGTATAAACCCGTCTCTGGATCACTTGAACGGTTCCATAATAAAGTTATCTTATCTGAATTTATTTCGGATGCATGAAGATTTTGCGGTATTAGGGGGGCCGTAGCATCTATTATTAAAGATCTGTTTGAAAGAATAAATGTCGTTGCCAGTTCCCACGTATTACCGCCGTCAAGGGAAACGGCGAGAGCAACAGGATATACTCCATTGACGGTAGAAACTGTTTCGTAAAATGTAAAACTTGTATATATTGCATCCAGTTTTCTATCAATAAAAAGATGATGATAATAAATTGAATACCCCGAATGGCCAACAGGCGGATCAACAAGATCTATTACGGAACCCCATGAACCGGACAGGGCTTGTTTCTTCTGATAATGTAATTGAGGATGCGTTCTATAAGCAGAATGAAGCGTGTTGTTTTTATCACAGATCAAAGAGGCGTAGGTCTGGCTTGAATACATAGCAGAAGGCGTTGTCCAGCCCGAGTCGATCTCATTGGGTAGCAACGAGCGGAGATAATAAAAAACACTATTGTGAGAACCTGATAAAACATGCAGATAACCGCTGCTGTCCCCGGCAATAACCGGTGCACCATGCGCATCGGGTGTCGTGGGAGTTCCTGTTACAAGAAACTGTATTGATATCAGCGTTTTTGTTGAACGGTTAATCGTTGCGATATATACCGGATTGCCGGCATATCCCGAGTCGGGAATTTCAGCATAAACAAAATGAGTCTTATTACCCAGGCTGTAAAGGGGGGAAAAGCCGCCAGAGTGGGTAGATTGACCATAACAGTCCTGACTTACCAATATCGTGTCCGAAAACGCAAGTGAATCTCCGTTTTTCTCGGGAAACACAAGAGATACATAACGATAGCTTGTCCATTCTGTGGGGTATTCTGCACGATAGGTATAAAGTGCAATCGCAGGTGGATTCTGCATATCATTATAACCTGTCTCGTTCTCTAAAATAGCATAACCGGGATTGTTAGGAAGTTCGTATATTTGAAATGTTTGTCCCATGTCCGGTGAATAGAGAAGAATGGGCGTAAAACTGGCAGAATCATTTTCTAATATTTCAACAATTGCGTATAGACAATCATCATTGTCAAATGATAAGCTTACCCTGTCTTGTCTTCCAGGGTATGAGGCACAGTAGATAGTCATATTCGGAAACATTGCCAGTAATTCATCTTTATACTCCAGCGTATCCCATTGACCCCTGCGAAGGGTCATTATGTATCCGGACGTTTCGGGTGTTCTTGTGTTTAATATGTAAGGCTGATTTTTACTGTCAAAAGCAAATGCCGCGGAAGGAGAATCATAATCAATATCTCCGATTAAGCGTTCCGGATAGTTGTTTTGCGGTATCTGAAAAAATGCGCAAAAACTGATTTTAAGAAAAATTACCGTTAATAAAAAACCGGGGTACTGAATAAATTTCATGTTACGTCTCCTATGCTTATGTAATATTAGCGCTTCACGTTATCAGCAATATTATGTCTGTTTTTTCTATCATATTACCATCTAAGCAATGCAGCTCGGCACTGTAAATTTATTTTCATCTCATGAGTACAAGTTTTTTCTCAAATATTCTTTCACCTATCTTTATATGGGCAAAGTAAATTCCTGAGGGTTTATTTGAAGCGTCCCATATAATTGAATTACCGGTTGTTGATGATGAATTGTAAACAGTATGTGTTAAATCTGCAATTACAGCTCCTTTTATATTAAATATCTGAATAGTCACATCTTTTTGTTTGTTCTCGTCTCCTCCTAATCTGTAATAAATTTTAACAGCCGGATTAAAGGGATTGGGACATGCGCTAACAGACCCTACATTGTCATTCTCATCAAAGGCAAGCCGTGTTACAGTACCGGCAGAAAGAGGCGTTAGCGCAAAATCGTCAAAATAGACTGCATCGTTAAAACTGCCTAATCCAAAAAGCCCGGAATCTGATAGCGTATGGATTGCATGACCTATTTGGGTTCCGTTTAAGGAAACACCGATAAAACCGGTTTGAACGGTTATCGTTACAGTATCATAGCTGTTGTCCGTAATCATGGGTGTATTTAAATCAAGAATTGAAGTTCTGCTACCGTTTGTTACCTTGAACAATTGGCTTTCCGTAGCAGACCGGTTTCCTAAAAAGTAATAAAAGTTATTGGTATCCCTGTAGCCGAAAAGAATACAGAAATCAGCGTATGTACTGCTTGATAGTTCAGGCGAGCGGATAGAAACTTCCAGTTCAAAATCATTGAGCTTAATACTGTCTAAAAGTGAATATTCACCGGGTTTGTCACCGTTTTGGGTATAACTTGTGGTGTTGAGATAACATGAAACATCTCCGGCATCTTCGGCAAGCGTCCACCGGGATGCTGTTTTTGGACTCCATGAAAGCTTCCCGCCATTTTCAAAATCATCAACGAAACAGGTTATTGAATCTGAAACATTAATAACACATGTGTCTACAAGTCCGGAGGTTGTCAATGAACATACCACGGTTTGTGTTCCTGTTTCGGAGAAAGCGGTTACTTTTCCGCTGTCGTCAACATCAATAATGCCGGAAGAGCGGACAAACCAGACAAGACTGTCTTTTATTTCCATAAAACTGCTGTCGCTGTAAATACCGAATGCTTTTATCTGACAAGTGCTGTTAGTTTTCAATAATACATTTTTGGGATATATTTCAAACCTGATAAGCTGAAAACCAGTGAATATTTCAGGAACAATGGAGGCCTCTGTCATCACAGGCGGCAAAAGCCGTACATTGCCATGCATGTCGCAAAAATATAAATAGGATGTCGAAGGCATGCGTCCATGGCCGTCGGCCCATAGCCCCCAAAAAGCAGAGTCGGCATTGACCGGACGCCGCACAAAGGTGTGATTGCGCGGACTGCCCGAGGTGAGCTGTTTTATTCTGACCCATGTGTTGCCGTAGTCCGAGGTCGTCCACAGGGCGATTTCACCCCCTGGATTATAGGGCTGGGGGCCCATTTCGGTCGGCCCGATGATTTTCCAGGTGCTGTCGTTTAAAAGGTAAAGCGAACCCATGTCATAATTATTACCGGAGGTGAATGCCGGCTTTATATCCCACGCCGTTCCTGTCCAGCGGGCCGTTGTCCAGGTTCTCGGATCGTTTTCCGGTCCGCTCTCATAGCCCTGGCTTGTCAGATAAAGAATAATCGGATTGTCATTGCTGTCGAAACGAATGTCCTTTATATAAACAAGCAATCCCTGGCTCTCGTAATCATGTATTAAGGCGGTATTATTAACCTGGCTCAGAGGCAGCGTAACGGCCTGCCCATTGGCCGTCTGCCAGGTTGCGCCACGATCCGGCGTTTCCAGGTAATACAAGTTTGTCCTGGCATTAACGCCTCCGGAAGGATGATAGTCAAATGTGGTACCGACTTTGTTCTTGTTCAAGACGCTGATCTGATAGCTGCCCTGGCCCATAATCGCCATGGGTTTCCATTCCGACCATTGAACGCCGTTTTGACTGGTAATGTAACCCGGCGTCCGAAAAACAGGAGCGTAGTAACGCGTAAAGAAACTGAAAAAACCTGTTGCGGAATCATGCCATACCTGCATATAGGAGAAATTGTTCAATGACACGGCTGCCGTATCTTCCAGCCGTGTCGCATAAACACGTTCAAACGCATCAACATTATAGGGTTCTGTGCTTTTATGAATATAGGACGTACGTGTGGTGCCGTGAGATGTTGAAAAGAGCCATATATATCCCGAATCATCCACTGAAATAACCGGGTTGTCATGGGCGTCATCCGTTTGTTTATTCAGTACGATAGTCGGACGGGGAACAACGCCGGTCGTATGGTCGTAATACGAAACCATATGCAGCAACTGCATGTAACTCGTTTTACTTGTTCCGCCATAGCAGAAGAATGTCTTGTTCACTTCTTTACAATAAACGGCGAACGGCTGATGCTTGGCGCAATAAGTCCCAAGGCCGCCGCTGTATTTGTAAACATACACATCATTGGAGGGTTCGTTCATATACCATATGCCCCGGTATCCGTCATCTTTTAAATTCAGCGTAACCTGCGCATCAACAATCACCAGGATTGAGATTGTTAATAACAGGATTTTTCTGATTTGTCGCATAAGGGAATCCTCCTTTTATTTTAGAGCAGAATATGTGCGCCTGACCTTGAAATTTATTTTAAAAGCACGGCCTTTGTCCGCAGCACCTGTGTTCCCACCCGCGCCTGGATCAGATAAAGGCCGGAAGGCAGGTTTACCGCGTTCCATTCTGCGCCGCCTTTATCAAGATTGAGACAGGTGACAAGCTTCCCGGATGCCGTAAAGATCGAAATAATGCCATTTTCCATGCGCCCCTCAAGCCGGATGGCAACCAAAGGATTGAAGGGGTTGGGATGGACCTTCAAGGCCAATCCGGCCCTCTCCAATACGCTTTCACCTGAAACAACCGGGGCCGCAGCAGTCACCACCAACAAGGGGCCGGACTGCGCGCTTTCCCTGCTCGCATAAACCGCATTGTTCCCCTTGTGCGTGGTGTCCAGAAGGCAGAGGCTCATCAAGCCCCCGGCCTGGCAGGAGATGGCCCATGCTGTCACGTCCCATTCGTAAGTAAGGTTAATGGCCGGGGTGATGGTAGCGGTGTCAAGGGGCGCCACGGGTAGGGAACGGTTGTTCCAGGTCAGGTTTGTTTCGGTCCAGCTTACGTCGTCCACGCCATAGGCGGAAACCGGCATGATGGTGGTGATGTCTGAGGCCGTCACAGACAGCCTCAGTTTTGCGCTGATCACGGACGAACCGGCCAGGCTGTCCAGGTCGAATTTCAGATAACTCCACCGGGTATAACCAATGGCGCCCGCCTTGGTCATAAGTCCTGTCTCGCTCCCGAAATTCTGGGCAGCGTAGGTACCGTCCCGTACATAGGCGTCGTCCGTGGGAAACAGGGAAACCTCCTGATAGGCCATCACCTTCACCCGGATGCTGTCCCGCAGGCCGGAGGAGTCGGCAGCGCAGACAATGACGGCCTCACCGGCCTGGTCGAGACTATGCACGCGGCCCGTGCTGTCCACCTGAACAACAGCAGGCGAGCGGGAGGTCCAGGTCACAGACTCGGAACAGGCCGCATCACTGTTGTCCGAGAAGATTGTCCGAACAGAAAGAAGCGCGGAGTCATTCAGGTTCAGGGCGAGCGAATCGGGCTGTATCCTGAGACCCGTTGGAGCCTGCGCCGTCAAAAACACCTGAATCGCCAGCGTGTCCGCCGGAAGGTTGTTGACAGCCTGGTTTGCAAGCGTTTCGGGGTAAAAGCCAACGCGCGACACCAATACCGTGTAGGTTCCCGGCTCCAGGCGGACAGGGAAATTCCCGGCTGAATCCGTAACGCCTCCCCTGACAAGAGTGTCGTTCCGGTACAATAAGGCAAGCGCATTACCCAATGCAGAGTCAGCTGTATTTTTCACTTTTACCCTGACTACGGGCCAGTCCCGGCCGCTGATGGCCGCATCCAGCACGGACAAATCCGCTGACATGAGGGAAAGCACCTTCGAAGTGTTCCATAGTGAAAAATCCACGGTGGGTTCGCCTCCGCCGATGCTCTCGTTTGCAATCTGCGTCCAGTCTGTCCAGCCCGAAGAGGCGGTTGCGCCGTAAACCGTTGCGCTGGCGGTAATGAGAAAGGCGTTGTCATTGCCGTCAAAGAGGAGCTTGCACCGTTCTTGTTTTGCAAACAGGGAGTCGCGGCGCCAAATCCCGGTGGTGTCCCGCCAGTAATGGAAGTACCAGCCGTTGGGCGGAAAATAGGTCAGGTCGTTGGCGCTGCTGTCGCGCACGTGCCAGGTGACCGCATGCGCGCGGCCCCGGCTGTCCACGTTCTGGCAGACCTGGTTGATGTAGCCGCGGTTGACCGGGATGTCCCACACCTTGATACCCGTCGTGGCGAGTTTCATGGGGTGGGTCCTCGCGGCGCCGATGGAATCGCCCGCTGAATTGCGCCAGGTGCGGCCGAAGTCATCGCTGTACGCGTACATCAGGTCATGGTTGGTGTTCCCCGGATGGCTGATGTCTTCACGCCAGCACCAGGTGAGATGCAGGCGATTGCCATGATAGGTGTATCCGTTGGGATAGCCGCAGCGGGAATTTGTCAATCCGTTGTCTGGCCAGGTAAACGTGCCCTCTTTTGAAAGAAACATCCCTATTGAATTCCATTTTGTGGAATCCGCATTGTATTCCCACATGGCCCAGTCCGCGTTGCCGCTCCCGCCGTTCAGTCGCGTGATGAACTGGAGTGCCCCGTCCGGCCTTGTCAGGAAATGAGGATAAGTCACCACATTCAGGCCGGGCATGACTTCCGAGGAACGCACCGGCCCAAAGAGCGATCCGGTCCAGGAGAAACTGTCCGGATTGGCGGCCAGCCCCTTGACCGACACCGCGTAATGGAGGTAATTGTTGTGATGGTCCCAAGCAAGATGAAGGGTGCCGTCCAGGGGACAGACACCCAGCACAGGCGTGTTGTGGCCGTCTGTGGTGCGTGTGATATATCCGGCTATGCGGAGCGTGTCCCAGGAGGCGTCGAAAACCATACGTCGGCCCACGCAGACATTGCCGAGGTTGTCGTAAAAGACCGCGTACTGCCTGCCGTTGAAGGTTTCAATGGGCTGTCCAAAGCTGGCCACCACGCAACAGGACCACACGTTTGCGCTGATACGGGTCCTGGCCAACCGATCCACGGCCACCTCGTCCAGAATGGCCCCTTGCAAAACAGCGGCCAACAGAACCAACAGTGCCAACGTCGCGTTTCGTCTCATGCCGACCTCTTTTTTACACAGGTTTATTTCAACAAAAGGGCCTTTTCAACAAGAACCTTCCCTTTGGCCGAGTACCGGACCAGATAGATTCCGGAGTGCAGGTCTTTTGCGGCCCATACCACCCGGATTTCATGACGATTGACCCGCAAGGCGCTGCTGAAGTCTGATACCAGCCGGCCGTTCATGTCGTATATTCTGAGCCGGGGCGCATCGTCGGCCGTTAACGACCTGACACCCCGGATGATAATAAGGGTGCTGGGGTTGAAAGGATTGGGCGCCAGTTCCAGGGACAAGGGGCGCAACACATCCGTTTCATCCTCCTGTACAGTACTCCCTCTTTTAACCGTCACTTCCAGTACCGGCGACGAGGCCCTGCTTTCCCGGCTCAGGAAACTGAGGTAAATATTGGCTGCGCTGGGATCATATAACCCCAAGGACAGGATGCTGTCCGTGGCAAGCTCCTGGTTGACGTAAGAGGTCACATCCGTCCCATACCACGCCGTGGTTGCGCCGGAGGCAAAGGAAAAAGTATCAAGCGCCAAACCAAAAGCGGGCTGGTTGGCCCAGGTCAGGGTGTTTTCCGTCCAGGAGTCCGTTGAAATGGGATAAACCCCGACAATGCAGGCGCCGGACAAAGGGGTCGGCAGGTAAGCGCGGGCCTTGAACGTAACGGAATCAATAATCCAGCCGGAAAGCCCGGATAAATCGAATTTGAAAAACGATTTTCGGGTTAAACCACTACCCGCGGTTTTAACGGGTAAAAGGGAATCCATACCGTAATTGATATTGGCGTAAGTCCCGTCACGGGTAAAGGCGTCGGCAATGGGACGTAAAAGAATAACGGGCCGGACTATCAGATTGGCGGAAGCCTTCAATCCAAGCGCAGCGGAACTGCATCGCACAGCAGCGGTCCCGGCATACAGGCCTGTTGTCACAAGACCCGCCGGAGAGACACTGGCCAGTGTATCCGGTAAGAGCGTCCAGTTGAATGTCTCTGACAACGTATCCAAGCTCGAGTCCGGATAGAGGCCGAGTACTTTGAACGCCCCGGTATCCAGCAGCCCCAATACCAGCGTATCCGGAAAGATCCGAATCCCGGAAATGGTATATTGGACCATGGAAAGGGCCACCTCCGTGGTCTCACCCGGCAGCACCGGAACAGAAGCCGCGGACACTGACCGCCAGGAAAACTTCCGGACAGTAACCTGGTTGGCCCCGGTATCCGTCTTCATCACAACCCGGCCCAACGAATCGGTGATATCGGAAACAGAATAGGCCTTGAGCACCGTACAGGAAGCGCCTGCAACCGGAGAGTGAGTTGCAGAGTCAGTCACTGTGACTCGGACATATCCGAAAACCTTGTGGATTCTCCTGAAGGTTGCCTGCAGGGTCTTGCCTTGTTCAGACTGAAAGGAGACGGAGGTTGTGATGCTGTCCGTGGAGACCGAAATGGTCTTGGACGAACTGAGCAGGATAAGCGGATCGTTGATGGTGAAATGAATCGTGGGCGAGGTATGCGGCGGATAGGTTGCGGAGAAATAGAGGCTGTCCGGTGTGACGCGCCAAAAAGCCACGCAAGGGCTGTCTGCCT
>Ga0208373_1003661_pt1 | contig 14804 bp, 15 predicted proteins | sample RifOxyC2_FD_184036 | JGI IMG/M metagenome (GOLD analysis project Ga0208373, IMG submission 184036) | Soil microbial communities from Rifle, Colorado - Rifle Oxygen_injection C2 (SPAdes) | ecosystem: Environmental > Terrestrial > Deep subsurface > Rock core/Sediment | place: Rifle, Colorado...
CAGGTTTCAGTTCTTTGACGATGCCAGCTTTGAGTAATTCTTCACCTAGTGGCGACAGGCAGCTGGCGTCGGGTGGGAGGAAGTCCTTGAATTTTTTGAGGTTTTGCATTAGTCGGACGATTTCTTCGTGGGTTAGGCGTTTCGGGTTTTTAGAGGGAGGTAGGGCTGCGAAGTCTAGGAATTTTTTGGCGGTGATTTCACCTACGCGGTGGAAATGGTGTCTGAGGAAGTCAAGCATGTTCTTGTCGGCGGTTATTTGGATTTGGCGTTGAAGAAGTTCCACGTCAACACCATACGGATGTGGCAGCGTTTCTTTGGGTGGTTCAGGCATGTCGGTTGTGCCGCGGGTGAACTTGTACAGTCTGCCTTTCGGGTCGACGAAGGTGAGGTTGGCGTACGGGTTCACCATAGCTGTCTGCTTGAAATATTCGATGATTTTTGGCATGGCACGCAGGTAATCGCCTTCGAGGGTAAACTCGACGATGGTTCCTCGCCATTGTTCCTTGTTTATTTGGACTTTGCGGTCGAGGATTATTGGGCGGTTACGCTGGATGTCAATCATTAGTTTGAACTGGTAGATTTTTGTTGCTCCCGTGCTTGAGGTTACGTGGGCGGGTTGGTGTGTGGTGATTTGTCCGTAGAGGACTGCCATTTTTCCGCCTAAACCGAACGTGCCACGCATCTGCTTCAGCTTGTATTTTGAGCCGTACAAGACTTGCCCAAAAGCCGAAGGAATGAAGCGAGGTTGAATTCCGCAACCGTTGTCTTCAACGCGAAGTTTGTAAATCTGCGTTTCTTTAGTGGCTTCGCTTTCGAATGATAAGCGAACGTAAATGTTCGGGAGAAGCCTGTTGGTTTCGGCTGCGTCAAGCGAGTTTTCGACGAGTTCGCGGATGGCGGCGAAAATGGCTCGGGACGGGTTGGTGAACCCAGCTATGTCACGGTTACGATAGAAGAAGTCGGATGCGCTAATCTCTTCAAAGGTTTGAGCCACTTGCCTCGTTCACCACTCGAACTCGTTTCTCCCCGTGTTTCGGTTACGTTATGCGTGTGCTCATTTTAAAAGTTAACTACAACATTCAAAGCAAAACACCGCTAAACAACTTTCTGGCTCGGCTTTTGCGCGATTCCTGTAAAACATTTTTTTCAAAGTCTTAACTCTTCGAGAGCTAGCGTCTCTTTGGTCGGGAAAAACTATAGCCACCTTATTTAAAGCGTCAACAAAGAGCAGGGTAGAGTCTTGCAAGTGATTTAGCGGTTTTGAGCTGTTAAAGTGTTGTAGGTTATGGGTTTTTTCCTATGCTTGAACGAGGATATAGTGTATTTTTGGTAACGGGGAGTCATGGTAGACTTCTACGAAGAAGACTCTGGTGCTGGGGTTGATATACTCATAGACTACTGTTCGACCTAGTTGGTGGCCAAAAGAGGATAATGCTTCTTTTGTTTCAAAGATCACTGTGCCCGCGTTTAGTAGCCCTTGAGGGAATTTAGGCTCTTTTACTTCAACTTTGAAACCTTCAGACTCAAAATACTTGATGGCATCTTCAGGTGTTAGATTTGGTATTGGTTCAGGTTCCCAAGTTTCTACGCTAAACGTAATTGTTTTAGATGTTCCAAGCTTGCTTGCATTGTCAAATGCGTAGACTGTTATGTTGTGTAATCCATCAGACAAGCTCTTCAGAGTAGTGTTTCCAGAAAGAGTCACGTTTTCTCGCCCGTCCAGCGCGTAAGTGATTTGCGAGGTTAAGTTGCTTACTGTGAAGTTTATTTCAACTCGAGTTGTTTGGTAAGTTTTGTTTTCAGGTGAAAGAACGACAAGATTTATGGCTGAGGATGGAGCCGACGACATCACTGGAGAAACTGGGGGTGTATTTTCTGAATAAGAACGATTGATCTGAACATTGTAAGCAGCTACTATTATGGAACTTATCAGGATTAAGAGAACGCTGTAGTGAATAATTTTGTGACTGTTATTTTTCTTCACGCGTGCCCACGTGCAAATAACATTTGAAAGTGCCTTTTAGCTCTCCCCAGAGAACAGTCTGTTCTCCCAGAAGAACACTCGTGGCTCTATTTTTCTGGAGCTTATTTCTCCTTTAATAAGGTGTAGTAGTATTCTCCGAGGTCTTTCTGGAACAGGTCCATTCGTGAACCTTCCTTATTCACTCTTGGCCGCCTCGTGACTGAGTCGCGTCGGAAAGTTACGTTCATCTCCTTCAGGAACTTGTTCATTCCCTCTCTCAAAGCGGTGGGCGGATTAGCCGTGCCATTCACGCCTGGCTCGCCTGTGAAAACCATAAGTCGGTCGGAGACGAAATCCTGCGTCACAACGTCATGCTCCACGACGAAGGCGGTTACGCTATGCGCTTCCGTAATTCGCCTAATCGTCTTCGCCATGTTCAACCGCTCCTCCACATCCAAGTATGCGCTGGGTTCGTCAAGCAGGAATAGGTCGGCTTTGCGGCTCAGGCATGCGGCAATGGCGATTTTCTGGAGTTCTCCGCCGCTGAGTTCCATCACATTCCTGTCTGACAGTGGCTCGATTCTGAGGGGTTGGAGGATTTCGGTTTTGTAATAGCTTGACGTATAGTTCTCTTTCGCCACGCTCATGAGAAGTTCCTGCACTGTGCCCTCGTAGTCAGGCGCAATGTACTGCGGCTTGTAGCTCACGCTTAATTCGCCCAGCTTCTGCTTGTCATCTGCCTCCTCGATTCCAGCCAAAACCTTAACGAAAGTGGTTTTCCCGATGCCGTTGGGTCCAAGGATGCCGATGATTTCGCCTCGACGTATCTCCCCTGGCTCGGTGACCAGCTTGAAGCCTTTGAACGTTTTCTCCATCCTGCCCCACTTCAGCAAGGTTTCGTAGCCGCTAAAGCCTACCTGAGGCGGTTTCTCATGGAACACGATGGATTCCCTTCTGAACATAATGTTCTCGTCGGGAATGTAGCCTTGCAGGTAAATGTTGATGCCCGTTCGGGTTCCGTGGACGTGGCTGACGACGCCGTAAACGCCTGCTTCGCCATAGAAAACGCAGATTTGGTCCGACAAGTAATCGATAATCGCCAGGTCGTGTTCAGCCACAATTATCGTCTTGCCTTGCTCTTTGAGGCTTCGTATGGCTTTCGCCACCTGCAACCGCTGCTTCACATCCAAATAGCTCGAGGGCTCGTCGAAAAGGTACACGTCTGCTTCGCGGCTGAGCGCGGCTGCCACTGCTACGCGTTGGAGTTCCCCGCCGCTGAGCACGTCAAGGTTTCGGTCCCAGACTTTCTTCAGCTCCAGCTCCTCACCGAGCTTATCCAAAAGTTTCCGTTCGTCAACTTTCTCGAGGAGTTCACCGACTTTTCCCGTAACAGCCTTGGGAATCTTGTCCACGTACTGTGGCTTATGCGCTACTTTCAGGTTGTTCTCGCTGATTCGTCGGAAATAATCCTGAAGCGTGGAGCCACGGTAAAATTCGATTATCTCGTTCCATTCGGGCGGTTCTTTGAAATCGCCGAGGTTCGGTTTCACCTCACCAGAGAGCACTTTGAGCGTGGTGGTTTTTCCGATGCCATTCTGCCCCAACAACCCCAATACTGTGCCAGGCGAAGGCGTCGGCAACCTGAACAGCTTGAACGCGTTTTCTCCGAAACGGTGACTGCAATCCTTCTCCAACTCGTCTGGCAGGTTCACGATGGAGATGGCGTGGAATGGGCACTTCTTCACGCATATGCCGCAGCCGCTGCAAAGCGCTTCGGAGATTACGGCTTTGTTTCCTTCTATGCGTATGGCTTCCACTCGGCTTCTTACCATGGGGCAGAAGCGGAGGCAGAGCTGATCGCACTTTTTTACTTTGCATTTGTCAGCGTCTAAGACAGCTATCCGCGTCATTGTAAACTCAATATTGAAGTTTACTGGTGAGTTATAAATAATGACCTTGAAACCGCTGAAAACGTGTTAGCCGTGTAAAAGAAAAATATTGTTTTGTGTCTGGCTACGGGTTTACCATTCTTCCTCTTCCCATTCCTCGTCTTCGCTTTCTTCCCATTCCTCTTCCTCTTCGATCATCCTCATTTTCTCTTTTCACCTCCATCACAGACAGCTTAGTGTAAGCTTAGCGTGCATCGGCGCGGTTTAAGCATTCTTCTTCGTCACTTGTCGAAGTTTCTTTCAAAAATCCGAAGAAGACCCTTTCTTTTAGCTCACGATTTCATAAAAACCCTGCTTCACTTCAAGAATTTAGCCGTTAACGAACCAACGGGTTCTTGCAGTTCCATGTTCATGTATGCCCAGCACAGGTTCGGCGAACTATGCGCAGCCCCCACGAAACCATGAGTGTCAACCGCTACCAAGCCCATGTCACTGTAAACCCCGTTGAACTTGCGTTTCACGAGCGCTATTCCAGCTTCAACTGCTTCTTGCGCCGCTCTGCCTTGCTCCATGTAGCTACAGACGGTTTTTGCCAAAACCAGCCTCATCGCCACCTCACCCACACCCGACGCTGAGCAAGCGCCAGCCTCGTTGTCCGCATACGTGCCGCAACCAATCGAAGGCGAATCGCCAATTCTCCCAGCCAACTTCAACGGGAAACCTCCAGTCGATGTTGCCGCCGCCACGTTGCCTTCAGCGTCCAGCGCTACCGCGCCCACGGTTTCCAACTCGAAAACCTCAGGGTATGCCTTAGCTAGCGAAGCCAGCTTCGGCAGTTCAAACTTGCCCTCCCTCAGGCACTTCAACTGCGCTTCATACCGCTCCAACTTCGCAGACGTGACCGAATCTCGCTTCTCCAGCTTAAACACATGCGCCAGTTCCTCAGCGCCCCTGCCCACGACGAAAACGTGGTCGGTCTTCTCCATCACCAGCCTAGCCACGCGCACCGGGTTCCTCACGTCTGTCAGGAGTCCTGCCGCGCCTGCCGCCAATGTTTTGCCGTCCATGACGCCAGCTTCCATTTCCACTTGCTTCTTTATGTTCAGTGCAGAGCCTGCGCCAGCGTTGAATAAGCCTGAGTCCTCGAGAAATGCGACAGCTTCGGTTACGGATTCGACAGCCGTCCCCCCATTCTTCAGCAGATCGAAGCTTTGCTGTGTGGCTTTCTTGACGGTTTCCAGTGAAGGTCTGCTGTGGATGGGATGGGCTTTTCCAGCGCCACCATGCACGGTGATTACGGGCTTGTGGGTTCGGCTCAACCTTCTCATTCTTCCTCTGATTAGTTGAATGGAGAGTTTTGCTTCTCAATTTAAGCGTAATGCCGTGTACGCATCAAAATGGATAAATCCGTGGCTGAACCATTCTATCGTGGGATGATGTGAGGCGACGGCTACGAGCCTCCCGGGCTGTGAGAAAAGCCGTACTTACACTGACCAGAAAAGACGCTTTCGTGAAGTGAAAATGTATGCTCTCGGATTTTAATCTTATAGTTACGACCAATCGCGGAAATGAAAGGCAAATGGTCTACGAAATCCTCTACCTGCTGAAGGAGGAACTGGGCGACCAAGCGGCGGAAGCCAGCAAAACAGGCGTCCGAGGCTTAATTATCGCTAAAACCAGCCTGAACCCGTGCGAGGCAATCGGCAAGCTGAAGGCAGTGCTTCATGAGCGCCCGTACCAGTTTCGCTACGCGCTGCGAATCATACCTGTCGAGAAAGTGGTGCGAACCGACTTAGAAGAGATTAAACTTGCAGCCGCTTTGCTTGCTGCGGGAATAGGCGAAAACGAGACTTTCCGCGTTTCCGTGGAGAAACGTTTCACGCAACTGCACGCCCGCGACTTTATAGAAGCCGTTGCCACAGGCATTCAAAGAAAAGTTAATCTGGAAAACCCTGATAAAATCCTGCTCGTCGAAGTCCTAGGCGCCATGACTGGTTTATCTCTCATTGAAGAGAGCGATGTTTTAGCTGTTCCGAAAGAGAAAATGCTCTAAGCGCTGCCTACAGTTAGAGAAAAGATAAAAAGTGAAGCCTTTGAATAAATTCTAATATTCAAAGAAGAGAACTGGGATGTTATAATAAAAACAAACTGGGCGAGAGTCGAGAGAGGGTTAGAGCAATATCAGTGGATTATGAAAACTCTTAAAAAAAGTAGACGTCTCAACCAATCGTGAGTTTAAGAAGAGATTTAATGGGTTTTATAGAATCCGACAAAGGACACCAGAGTTTTATGACGGTTTTTATAAGAAACTGGAAGCCTCAAAAGAAGGAAAATGCCCTACATTCGCAGAAGTGCTTGATTACTTCTGGCAACAGTCGCACAGAATAGAGGCGTCATTTTCAAGCAAACTAGTTGCAACAATCAATCCAGAACTGCCTGTATGGGATAAAGAAGTTTTAAGGAATCTGAAATTAAAAAACCCTCCCAACCGACAAAGACAGATTGAATAAGACAAAGGAATTATATGCTGCCATCAAGGACTGGTATGCGAATCAACTGAAGACGGAGGAAGGCAAGGCGCAACTCTGAATTTGACAACAGATTTCCGAATTCTGGCATATCAAATACTAAGAAAATTGATCTGGTTCTTTGGCAAACAGATAAGGGAAAAACATTGAACGTGACGGTGACCAATTACCTTTAGCTTGGAAACTGCCATTGGGAAGGTTTGCGGTGGGAAATGTTTTAACGTAATTCTCTTCTTTCATAGCTGGGTTGACAGCAACGCCACTCTCTCAATGACCAGACTAATCAACGCCTGCTCCAACTTGTTTTTCTCCATTAGAGCTTTGACTTCTTCATCTGAAATCCTAAAAGCACCGCGGACACGCTTAACTTTGCTCCCTGACATTTCCAGAACGCTTTCGTCAGGCTCCTTGCCGAACCGTTTTTGGACTGCTGAGAGCGCTGCCTGCACCTGCGCTGGTGTTTCACCGATTATGGCAACAGCCACGTTGGCGACGCCGCATTTCACTCCGATGAACCTGATGGCTTTTCGAATCTGGCGTTGCGCTGAAGCGTAAAGCATGGTTTCCATGGCGAGGTTTCTCGAAATGTTCCTGTGCGTCGCGAAAGCCGTTAACGCATTCACAACTGCAAAGTACAAGTGTTCCCAGGTTGCGACGAGGTCGGCGTCGAAAAACTGAACCGCTGCGCCCTGATGCTTGTCCGTCTGAGCCGTTTTTACCCAGGCTTCTGCATCGTCGATTTTGACGTTTCTGAAACCTGTGATTTCGACGTATTTCGCGTGTTCTTCTATGTACTTCCGCATTTTGTTTCCTCCCGCATTTGCTTAAGAAGTCTCCTGGTCAAATGGTTGGGCAGTCCCGCAATCTCGTTCCTTGGCGTTTCTCCCTGTTTTTCGACGATTCTTCGGATGTTCTCTTTCACGTCCCACGGAAAAATTATCCAGCGCTCCGTTTCTTTCTCGTAGTAATCAGGCTTCACCGTGCTCCACGGCTTATAGTACAGCGTAGCCACTCTTGTCGCCTCAGCTTCATGTTGCAACAGATGCTTCTTAACCATGCACAAACTTCTTCCCGTGTCGGCAACATCGTCGACAACGAGAAGCTTTTTTCCCGCCACTGGCATGGATAAGGCTTGAATTAAAACTGGATTAATTCTATCGCCACGGTCGGTTTGGCGAGACTCAGCGCGGACTGTGGCAAGGTTGCTGTTCTCCAGCAAGTCGGACAAGATTCTCGCGGGAACCAATCCGCCTCTTGAGACACCAACGACTACGTCAGGTTTGAAGCTGCTGTTACAGATTTTTTCGGCTTGGTTAAGCAGCATCCTGTACACCTGATTCCATGTTGGAACTTCAAAGTGGGATTTCGTCACGGTTGTATCCTCTGCTTCTTAGAAATTGGATTCGATCAAGAACTTATAAGTTTAGACTTCTTTTAGCTTGTGAAATTTGGGAAAATATATTACTCTGGTAAGCCCTACATAGTCACAGGTTGATTTGGAGAGGGAAAAGGGTTTTTGAGCAAATCCAGAGGTAAAGCCAGAGACATCGCAGACCTGCTCATTGTGAACGCTGAAGAACTGCTAACCCTCGCCGGCAGCCAGGGGAAACCGAAAACCGGCAAGGACATGCGGGAGATAGGCATCGTTCACGACGGCGCTATAGCCATAAAGGAAGGGCGAATTATGGCTGTTGGGAAAACGAAGGACGTGACAAGGGAGTTTCGAGCTGGCTACGTGCTCAGCGCTCAGGGCAAAACGGTTCTTCCAGGATTCGTTGACCCGCATACACATTTGGTTTTTGCTGGTTCCCGTGAGGATGAGTTTCAGATGCGCCTTGAGGGAGTTTCTTACATGGAGCTTCTTGGTTCAGGCGGCGGCATACTGAAAACGGTCAAGGAAACTCGCAGGGCAAGGGTTGAGAGGCTCGTGGATCTTGGTCTCGAAAGGCTTGACGCCATGCTGACTCATGGCACAACGACGGTTGAGGCTAAAAGCGGTTACGGCTTAACGACGGCTGATGAGTTGAAGATTCTGGAAGCCACGAAACGCTTGAACCAACTGCATAGCGTTAACGTTGTTTCCACATTCATGGGCGCCAACGCAGTTCCGCCTGAATATCGCGGCAACTCCGACGAATACGTGGACCTTGTGGTGGGCGAGATGATTCCCAAAGTTGCTGAGAAGGGATTGGCGGAGTTCTGTGACGTTTTCTGCGAGAGAGGTACCTTCAGCCTGGAACAAGCAAAGCGCATATTGTTGAAAGGCAAGATGGTGAAGTTGAAGCCCAAGGTTCACGCGGACAAAATGAGCTTGTTGGGCGGGGCAGAAATTGCTGCCGACATCGGAGCTGTGTCCGCGGAGCATGTGCTTTTCTCTTCGGTTGATGGCATCAAAGCCCTAGCTCAGAAAGGCGTCATCGCCGTGTTGCTTCCCGCGGTAGCGTTCAGTCTAATGTTGGGCAAGTACGCGGACGCTAGATTAATGATTGATAGCGGAGTCCCAGTGGCGTTGGGAACAGGTTTCGACGCGAACTGCTGGGTTGAGAATCATCAATTGGTAATTGCGATGGCTTGCCATTCCATGCGTATGACCTCTGCGGAGGCGATTACAGCGGCGACTCTCAACGCTGCGTGTGCAGTAAACCGTGCTGGGGAAGTAGGAAGTTTGGAAGTGGGCAAAAGAGCGGATGTCTTGGTTTTGAACGCACCGAACCACAAATTTCTCGGCTACCGCTTCGGCGTGAACTTAGTTGATAAAGTGATAAAGAACGGGCGGCTGGTTGTGGATAGGGAGAAGCAGAACGAGCCAATCTTCATGAGCAAAACAGAATAAAACAATAAACCTTAAGAGAAATGCTTTGGCAACAAATTAAACGGAGTCTTATCGATGGGCTACGAAGTCGATTACGCGGAAGCTAAAAAAAAAGTCTGCTCTTCCAAGCTGACTATTGAAAACCGCGTCTTCTACGTGAAACTGTTCGAATCACCCGCGGAAAAGACAAGGTATTTTGCTGGTGACCAAAAAGGAATAATCGTGAAAGAGATCTCGGAGAGTGAATTCTTTTTTTGGCTTGAAACCTTGGCTGAAAAAGTATCGGATGTCGAGAATATTAAGCGGCAACTGGGTTCAGGGAAAAAGTACCCTCAGTAGTAATTTTTTCAAGGCTGCAAAACGTAAAAGTCTGGTCGTTTTTTTTCGCAGTTTATATAATGGAGGGGGCTTTAGTCCTAAACACTGTAGCCCAGTGCATAGGAAAGGTTTTTAGTATAGTATTTATATGAAACTCAACGAAAGCGTAAAGAGAACTGTGAGGTTAAAATTATGTCAGTATTTGCAGCACCAGGAGCATACGACCGAGCCATAACCGTCTTTTCACCCGACGGCAGACTCTTCCAAGTCGAGTACGCCATGGAACTCGTAAACCGAGGCGCAACTATAATTGGCATACAATGTGAAGGAGGCGTAGTCCTCGGCTCAGAAGAGAATATCGAGGCTCTTGAAGAGGCGGAATATTCCTGGAAAATATTCAAAGTGGACGACCACATAGGCGCCGCAATCGTGGGCTTAAGCAGCGACGCCAGAATCCTTATCGATCAAGCGCGAATATATGCTCAAAGCAACAAGCTAACCTACGACGAACCCATAGACGCAGAAGTTGTAACCAAACGCATATGCGACATCCAACAAATGTACACGCAACACGCAGGAGTAAGACCCTTCGGCGTATCCATCGTGTTCGCAGGAGTCGACAAAACCGGCACCCGGGTTTTCGGAACTCACCCAAGCGGCACATACCGAGGCTACAAAGCCACAGCGTTGGGCGCAGGAAGGGAAACAGTCTTAGCCATCCTGAAAGACGAGTACAAAGAAAACATGACTCTGGAAGAAACAACCAATCTCGCCTTAAAATGCTTGACAAAAGCGCTGGAAGCCAGGCAGTTGCCGCCGAGAATAAAAATCGCCGTCATCTCCACAGCAACCAAGAAGCTGGAAATGCTGACTGACGAAGTAGTCGAAGCTCGCGTCAAAGAGCTGGGTTCGAGCAAGTGAAAACCTAATGAGTGAAAAGTACACTATCGCGCGGTTAACAAAAGATAACGAGCATTTTGAGGTTTTGGTAAAGCCGCCAAAGGCTTTAGACTACCGAAACGGAAAAATCGCCTCTATCACCGAAGTGCTAGTTGCCGAAACCATTTTCGCAGACGCTAACAAAGGCACCCGAGTCGCAGAAGAAGACTTACGAAAAGCCTTCGGCACGACCGACACCTTGAAAATCGCTGATATCATCCTCAAGAAGGGCACGCTGCAACTTACTACTGAACAGCGCCGAAAGATGGTGGATGACAAGAGAAAACAAGTAGTTGATTTCATTTCACGCCAAGCCGTTGACCCGAAAACCAATCTCCCGCACCCGCCGATGCGAATTGAAAACGCCATGGAACAAATCCGGTACATAATAGACCCGTACAAACCGGTCGAAGAACAAGCGAGAGACATAGTAAAACTGCTTCGACCAATTTTACCCTTAAAGATAGAACAGGTATCCGTCAGCGTCCACATCCCAGCCGAATACGCAGCCAGAGCCTACGGAGCCATCAAAACCTCTGGAACTATAAAACACGAAGAATGGCGCGGTGACGGATCTTGGCAAGGTACCATAGAGATGCCTGCTGGCTCTTACGCTTCGTTCCTCAACAGGCTCGGCGACGTAACAAAGGGAAGTGGAGAAGCGAAAATAATCTCATAAAAACAAAAAAGGATGGTTGATGAAATAATGCCAACATTTTTCGAGAAAAAACAGTTAGTAACGCCTGGAGAACTACTCGCGGAAGGCGACTACCAGCCAGGCGAAAACACGTACATGGAAGAAAACAGAATATACGCCCAACGAATCGGACTCGTGGACGCCGAAAACAAACGCGTAAACGTAGTTGCTTTAAGAGCATTTTACGTTCCCAAAGTAGGCGACATAGTTATCGGCACGGTCATCGAAGTCGGTTTCAACGGCTGGACAGTCGACATCAAAGCACCTTATACAGCGATGCTGCGAGCTTCGGACGTTCTTAGTAGACCATTTAAACCGCAGAACGACGAGTTATCACAGGTGCTTAATGCCGGAGATTTGATTGTGGCAAAGATCGCCTCTTACGACAGAGCGCATGACCCGCAACTAACGGTCGGCGAGCCTGGCTTGGGAAAAATCACTCGCGGACAAATCATGCGAGTAACACCAACAAAAGTTCCCAGAGTCATCGGCAGAAAAGGCTCTATGATTTCAAACATAAAACAAGAGACAGGTTGCCAAATAATCCTAGGCGTCAACGGCGTAATCTTGGTCACTGGGAAAAACACTGCTGATGAGGAGCTTGCCATGATGGCGATTCGGAAAATCGAGGAGGAATCGCACACAAGCGGTCTGACAGATCGCATAACACAGTTACTGAAAGAAGAAAAATCAAAAATGGAGGAAAATAAAACATGAATGATAAACCTGAAAAGTTAATCGACAAAAAAGGCGTAAGGCTTGACGGAAGAAAAGCAGACGAGTTACGACCCGTAAAGGTTCAAGTCGGCGTCTTACCAAACGCTGATGGCTCAGCCTACATTGAACATGGAAAAAACAAGATCCTAGTGGGCGTTTTTGGTCCGAGAGAAGTGCATCCGAAACACTTGTCGATGTCTGACCGCATGGTGATTAAGTGCCGCTATCACATGGCGCCATTCTCCGTGCAGGAACGCAAATCGCCAGCGCCTTCACGAAGAGAAGTTGAACTATCCAAAGTCATACGCGAATCCCTCGAGCCTTCAGTATTCGTTGACCTTTATCCAAGAACGGGCATTGACGTTTTTATTGAGGTCTTGCAGGCTGACGGCGGAACACGATGTGCAGCCATAACTGCTGCTTCCTTAGCCATCGCTGACGCAGGCATTCCCTTGCGAGACTTAGTTGTCGCTTGCGCTGCAGGCAAAATTGACGACACTGTAGTTTTGGATTTGTATGATGCAGAGGATAAACTGGGCATGGCTGATGTCCCAGTTGCGTACATGCCTAACCTGAACGCTGTGACGTTGCTGCAGATGGATGGCGTGCTTGCACCTGAAGAGTTCGAGACCGCAGTAAACATGGCTGTGGAAGGATGCAAGAAGATCTACCTTGTGCAGAAAGAAGCGCTAAGGACTAAATACATGACGACTGTTGTTAAAGAGGAGGCTGAAGAGTAATGTCTACAGTGCTAACCCGAGTAAAACAAAAACAGATTGCCCAATTGATTGATGCGGGTAAACGTTTGGATGGCAGAGGATTAACTGACCACCGAGAGTTCACCATTGAAGAAGGACTAATCGAAAGAGCTGAAGGCTCTGCCCGAATACGCCTGGGAAAAACCGACGTTCTCGTTGGCGTGAAAATCGAAACTGGCGAACCATTCCCCGACACACCTAACGACGGCGTTTTAACGGTGAACGCTGAGCTTGTTCCGTTAGCTTCCCCGAATTTTGAGCCTGGACCACCAGATGAAAACTCAATTGAACTAGCGCGAATCGTGGATAGAGGCATACGTGAGTCAAAAGCGGTCGACACAGAGAAATTATGCATTGAGCCTGGGAAAAAGGTGTTTGTGGTTTTCGTCGATGTTTACATATTGAATCACGATGGCAACTTGATTGATGCTGCTGCTCTAGCTGCAGTTTCCGCTTTGATTAACGCGAAGATGCCGAATTACGAGATTGAAGACGGCGAAGTGAAAATTAAAACTGGCTACTCCCCCCTGCCGCTGAAGAGCCACCCGATAACCGTGACCATGGCTAAAATAAACGACAAGCTAATCGTTGACCCATGGATCGAGGAGGAGCAAGTGATGGACGCAAGAATTTCGATTGCAATCAACGACGAAGGCAACATCTGCGCCATTCAGAAAGGTGGAGCTGGATTTTTCTCGCCGCAAAAGATTTTAGAAGCCTCGAAGTTAGCTCAGGAAAAAGCTGTTGAACTGAGGAAAAAACTCGGCTGGTAAAAACATTGCCAAAAATGAAGAAAGTCGGGCCAACAAGAGGGTTAGGAGTCCGCTACGGCTCCACAGTACGCAAACGCTACGCCAAAGTAATCATCGGCATGAAGAAGAAGCACAAGTGCCCACAATGCGGCTTCATGAAAGTCAGACGCGAGAGTATCGGCGTCTGGAAATGCAAAAAATGCGACTACACATTTTCGGGAGGCGCTTACACGCCGACTACCAAGCTTGGAATCGTTGCTAAGCGTGCCGCGAAAGGTGCGCCAGTGGAAGAGACTTTGAAAGCGGTTGAAGAAACAACCGAATAATTCCTTTTTCCATTATTTTCTTTTCTGGTTTGTTGTCGCAGTTCTTAAATGCAAATTCGCCTTTCTAGTCCGATGATGGATTACCAGATGAAAGCTAAGGCAACTATACGCTTAAAGTTCTCCTCAGAAAAACAGCTGAGAGCAGTAGTTGACGCTTTGACGCCTGAAGTCAGCAAACCCCTTGCAGGACGAGCCAAAGTGGCTTTGGAGCGGCAAGATGCCTTTCTCGTTTTACGTGTGGAGGCGAGGGATACGGTTGCTTTGCGTTCAACCTTAAACGCTTATTTACGATGGGTAGGTTCCATCGTGAATGTTGTGGAAGTCTTGGAGCATTCTGCGTGAATCTCCTTCGTTATCGGAGAAAGTTGTTCTTTTCTGCTCTGTGAAAGGTTCCCTTCCCCTTTCTATTGTTGAACTCGCAAAATTTTACGGGCTTCTAGTTGCTGGAATGTTGTTAGTTCGATTTGAGGCGTTGTCTTTCTTCGGCTTGCTTCATTGCTTGCGTGGCCACAGTTGTCAGCAGGATTATGCTGAACACTAAGACTGTTATGCCTATCTTGTACGTTAATTCCATTTGGGAATAGAGGACCCCGAAAACGAACACAAGCATCAAAACTAGCACCAAGACTTCTTGGATGCCTTTCACTCCTAGCTTAAAACTCATTCAGATACTCAACCACTTGCAGCATTTCTCCGTGGCGACGCTTATTAATTTGTCTATTCTTTTGCTTTTTCCGCATTTTACGTTTCTTGACTTGACACTGCGAATGATATTCTTTCATTTCGATGTAGATATTCAAACACACGTGAGGATGTTTGGACACAGTGAAACAACAAAAACTAATATGAACCTTCCATCCACGCGTAATCTATGTCTAAAAGTAACGTTAAAGGAAAAGGAACAAAGGAAAGCCCATGGGTGCTAAAAACACCTCCCGGCGAATCAGAATACACCGTGTATCGAGATGAAAAATCTGACCCCCCAGCCATCGTAGTGATTGTAGGTAAAACAGAACTCAAATATCAGTTACGCAGCCTCGAGGATTTGCACAAAATGCTCAAGAAACACGGCGACTGGATGCCGCTCGGCAACGCAGACGAACAG
>Ga0208373_1003663_pt1 | contig 14801 bp, 12 predicted proteins | sample RifOxyC2_FD_184036 | JGI IMG/M metagenome (GOLD analysis project Ga0208373, IMG submission 184036) | Soil microbial communities from Rifle, Colorado - Rifle Oxygen_injection C2 (SPAdes) | ecosystem: Environmental > Terrestrial > Deep subsurface > Rock core/Sediment | place: Rifle, Colorado...
CCAGAACTCGACTTTTACCCAATCTGCAAGGTCGATCTCATCAACTCAGTAAACGCGACCCTGGCCACCCTCAACCCCAACGCCATGCTTTCCCTGAAAAACACCCTGGACTGCTACAACAATTTAGCTTGCAGTCTTTAGATCCAAAACAACCCCCACCTTAAGGTGGGGGTTTAAATTTGGTGTGTTTATTGTACCAATGTACCAAGTTAGAACCTATTTTCAAAACAAAGTGAGGTAATGATGTCGCACGCGCGAAGCGCGTCCCGTATTTCAGCTTCTAAAAAATCGTTGAGTTCCATTCTGGTGGGCGGTAGAGGACTCGAACCTCCGACCTTCACAATGTCAATGTGACGCTCTAACCAGCTGAGCTAACCGCCCTCAAAGTAATTTTATTATAATTGAATTTAATTTTTTGGCAATAAATACTTAGAGATGATATAATAAAGACATTAATAAATTAAATTAAAAAAATATGTCACAATTTCATGAGGCATTTGACGGTTTAGACGAAAAAACAAAAAACATGAGTCGCGCAATTCATTCCCTGTTAGAAGAATTAGAGGCGATAGATTTATATGAACAAAGAATAACTCAGAGTAACGATAATAAATTAAAAGAGATTTTAGCGCACAATAGAGACGAGGAAAAGGAACATGCGCTTTTACTTTTAGCATGGATTAAGTCTCGGGATCCAATTTTTGCAGAAAAATTCCAAGAAATGGCAGAAAATAAACTGGATATAAAAATATAATAAACAATTTTCAATTTCCATTTCTCAATTCCTGCCTGCCGGCAGGCAGGTCCAATCAATTCTTCAATTCCACAATTTACAAACACGCAATTTATGAAAAAAATATCAGTTAATAAAGAGGGCGCTGGAATGCGTTTAGATATTTTTTTGGCAAAAAATCTCAATCTTCCCAGAACCAAAGTTCAGAAGTTCATCTTAAATGGGCAAATTTTATTAAATAACAAAAAAGTAAAGCCTTCTTGTGTTACTACGGCCAACGATTTGATAAAGTTTTCTCCACAAAAGAATTCGGAAAGTTTAGAAGAAAAAAAAATACCAGAGATATTTGTAATTTTTGAAAATGAGGACGTTTTGGTAATTGACAAACCACGCGGCGTTGCCATTCATCCTGACACAAAATACAAAGACAACACTGTAGTAAATTGGGCCATAAAACACTATCCCCCGATTGTAAACATCGGAGAAGATATGACGCGCCCTGGCATAGTGCATCGTCTAGACAAAGAAACTTCTGGTGTAATGATTTTAGCAAAAACTCAAGCTATGTTTGAGTGGCTCAAAAAGGCATTTGGTGACCGGCATATAAAAAAACAATACTTGGCTTTGGTGACGGGTGAGTTTCCAGAAAATATAAAATCTATTGAGCTAGACATAGGAAGATCTCCGAATAAAGCAAAGCAGTTAGCCATACCATCTGATCGCGCCAAACAAAAATCTATAAAAACTCGCTCCGCTAAAACAGAATTTAAAATAATAAAACAATTTAAAAATTATACTTTACTTGAAGCTCGCCCTTTAAGCGGACGAACCCATCAAATACGAGTCCATCTTTCTAGCGCCGGACATCCTATTTTTGGAGATAAAATTTATGGCAAAAAACAAAAAAATGGCTTAGAGAATAGTGCTATGTTTCTTCATTCTCAAACGCTGTCTGTTCCTTTCCCAGACGGAACCTCGCATCAGTGGAGCGCGCCATTACCGGAGGATTTAGAAATCATCTTACAAAAAATAGGCAATTAGCATTGACCCTATTAAATAATCCTGTCGGATTGCTGCGAAGCAGCATTTAACAGGGTTGACCCTGCCAAATTTTCTTGTTAGTATTAAAGCTGCTTTAAAGAGTTTTTAGCAAAAAATTAAATCGGCTTTATTACTTAAAAATAAAAGATGTTAAATATGGACTTACTACAAAAATTCAATCAAAACAAGACAAAAAAAGAGTTACCGAATTTTAAAGTCGGAGATACAATTCGTGTTTTTTATAAAATAAAAGAGGGTGACAAAGAAAGATTACAAAGCTTTGAGGGTTTGGCTATAGCTAGAAAACATGGCAAAACCGTTGGCTCCACATTTACAGTACGTAAAGTTGTTGGTGGAATTGGAGTCGAAAGAATATTTCCTCTTCATTCAAACAAAATAGGTAAAATCGAAATTGTTAAAACTTCCAAAGTAAGACGCGCGAAAATTTATTTTGTTCGCCAAAAATCTAAAAAGATGAAAACGGTTGTTTCTACAGGAACAGAAAATGCAAGCGCCGAAAAAGAAAAGGTCGAGGCAGAAAAGTAAATAGAATTTTACATATAACGTTTAAGATGTTTAATGCCGAGGTGGCGAAATTGGTAGACGCACTACCTTGAGGTGGTAGCGGTCGCAAGGCCATGGAGGTTCGAGTCCTCTCCTCGGCACCAGCTTTTTATAAAATAATAAAATTATGAAAAATAATAAAAATCATTCGAGAAAAGACCCCCTAAACGTTCCCGCTTCAAAACTTCCGGTTTATTTTGAACCGAGAGATTTTCGCGAAAGCCCTCATTGGAGAGTGTTGAGAATACAAGCAGAATTTATAAACGGATTTCAATTTTTGGCTGATTTTAAAAAAACCGTTACTTTTTTCGGATCTGCCAGATTTGATTCTGAAAATGTGGACTACAAAAAAGCCGAGCAATTAGCTGAGCTTTTAGGAAAAGAAGGATTTGGAATTGTAACAGGAGGCGGCCCAGGAATTATGGAGGCGGCCAACCGAGGAGCATCTAACGCAAAAACAGATTCCATAGGACTAAATATTCAATTACCCTTTGAACAAAGAACTAATCCTTATATACAAAAATCCACTGGTTTTCACTATTTTTTTACTCGCAAAGTTATGCTTGCATACTCAGCCAAAGCTTATGTTTTCTTCCCGGGAGGATATGGAACTCTAGATGAATTTTTTGAAATAATAGTCTTGGTTCAAACTAAGAAGTTTTTTGATAAAATTCCTATTGTTTGTGTAGGAAAAAGTTATTGGCAAGGTCTTGATAAATGGATGAAAGAAATACTCTACAGTAAAAATGGCGCCATAGATGCCGATGACTTAGAAATATATAAGATAGTAGATACGGCCGAGGAGGCTTTTGATTACATCAAGAAAAAACTTAATTTAGACGTCATCTTAAAACCCTAAATACTTATAGTGCTAAAAGCGCCAACTCACTTGCGCCATCCACTTTATTTTTAAATCATTTTTACCATTTTAGATTAAAGTCGCGATCTTGCTTAAAATGGACAGCTAGCCCCGACGTATTGTCGGGGAGCCGACTCTAAACGTCGGCTCTCAATTGCCGACCCGCTTCGCCGGAGGCCATGCCTACCGGTAGGCAGGTTCAGCGAGGCGAGCAGGCAAGGCGCTTCGTTTATTCCCGGTTTGTCTAAAAATTCAAATTGATGTAAAATTTTTAGAGACAAGCCGCAATCTCGCTTACGGTGGGCGCATAGCTCATCCGCCGACTGGCGGAGATTGAGAGCGTCCAGCTCTTTTTATTACGGACGGTTAGCTCAGCTGGTTAGAGCGCCTCGTTTACACCGAGGAGGTCACAGGTTCGAATCCTGCACCGTCCACTAAATATAAAAAGGCGCCTTAAGTCAGGCGTCTTTTTATATTTCTATGAGCGGGAGACGGGAGTCGAACCCGCGACCTTCTCCTTGGCAAGGAGACGTTCTACCACTGAACTACTCCCGCAAATAAATTCTGTGCCGAGGGAGAGAATCGGACTCTCGATCCGCCAGAGGCGGACATGCTCCAGGATTAAAATTTTCAATCCGAAGTTTATCTCGCGCAAATGCTTGTGCCTGGGGGCAGAATCGGACTGCCGACGCAAGGATTTTCAGTCCTTCGCTCTACCACTGAGCTACCCAGGCCCAAGCATTTGCGCGAGGCTCGGACTTTATCCGCCTCTGGCGGAACTGAGCTACCTCGGCACTATTTTTTTCGATACATTTCTTAAGTTATTATAGTAAATTATCATTAAAATGCAATAACAAATTATACATACTAAATATTCTTTCATGAAAAAGCAGCCTTTTGGGCTGCTTTTAATTTTTAATTATTTTATTCAAATTTTACGTCTTTATAATTTTCACCAAAGACAATTTTCAAAACTTCTTCTATAGAACTCACAAAATAAACTTTTTCGAATTTATCTTTGATACGTTTATCAATTTTTTCAAAATGTAGCCGATTTGCTTCAGGCAAAATCAATTCTGTGATTCCGGCACACATAGCACCAATAGCCTTTTCTTTGATGCCCCCCACCTCACTTACGTCCCCCATCGTCAAACCAATGGCGCCTGTCATAGCAAGTTTTTCACGAATGGAAATTTTGGAAAAAAGTGAGAAGAATGCGCACAAAATGGCAATTCCAGCTGAAGGGCCTTCAATTTTATTACTTCCGTCTCCCATATTGAAGTGGATGCCGCCTCCAGTAAAATGTTGCTTTATCTTAGTCTGGAATTTTTCATTAACGCTTTCTAAAGAGCTCAGCGCTTTTTCTACACTGTCTTTAATTTTTTCACCAACACCCGTAAAAAGTTCGCCACTTTTACGAGAAATTAGTTGAGTTTCAACCACAGAAACCATCCCTACATATCCCGCAACTGCCAATCCATTACAACAACCGGCAGGCATTGGACGACTCATATAACGCTTAAAGTCCGGAGGACCTAAAATACTCGCGATTTCTTTGGGACCAATTTCCACAATTTCTAAACTTTGATTTTCTACCGCAACCAGAGTTTGATGGGTGCAAACATTTTCGATTCTTCTCTCTAGAGCTCTCACTCCTGCTTCATAAGTATATTCTTGAATCAAGAGACTCAGAGCATCATCAGTAAACGAAAGAAATTCTCCCAATCCACAATTTTTCAATTGTTTGGGCACCAAGAATTTCTTAGCAATCATAAATTTCTCAAACATATCATAACTTTCAATATTAATGACATGCAAGCGATCTCGTAAAATAGGATTAACTTCCGTAAAGTTGTTTCCTGTCAAAATAAAGAATACATCCGACAAATCCACTGGACCTCCGAAATAATGATCAATGAATCTATTATTTTGCAAAGGATCCAATACTTCCAAAAGTGCCGCAGCAGGATTACCATTAGCGCCGTTCTCGCTAATTTTATCAATCTCGTCAATTAAAATAATTGGATTCATTACACCAGACTGTTTAATGGCCTGCATAATTCTTCCCATACTCGAACCAACATAAGTATAATTATGACCGCGAATAGTTGGTTCATCATGAACGCCACCCATAGAAACTCTCACCCAAGGGCGGTTTAATGCTCCTTTTTTGCCTAAAGATTGGCCTAGCGATGTCTTTCCCACTCCTGGCGGACCCAAAAAACACATAATGCTGCTTTTGTTGTCAGAATTAAAATGTTTCACAGCCAAAAACTCAAGAATCTTTTCTTTTGGTTCATTCAATCCGTAGTGGTCATCGTCGAGCTGTTTTCTAATTTGAGAAAGAGAACTTTCTGGATCTTTTGCATATTTTCCCCAAGGCATACCCAAAACATTTCTCAAGTAAGTTTCGACCTTGGCATCTCTTTCCCCACCATCATTATATTCTCTCATCCTATCTTCAACGACTTCTTGAAGCTCGGGAAGCATGAATTTTTTTACTTCTTGAAATCTTTTTTGCAAATCCGATCCTTTACCCTTCTTTTTTCCACTAAGCATTCCTTGCAAAACTTTATTTTCTTCTTGCAATTCATTTAGCCTTGCGCCTAATTGCTCTATTTCTTCATGAGCCTGGTCTAACTGCTCTACTTGTTCTTCCAATGAATTCATTTCTTGGACCAAGGCTTGAATGGTATCAGAAAAAACAAGGAATCTGTTCGTGGCAATTTTAAGTCTCACCAAAGGATCTAGTGCATAAAAAATATTATTAACATCTGACTCACTAAAACCTCCCACCGTTGTGGCTATTTCTTCTGCCAAGATACCCGGTTTTTGAGTAAAAATTTGATCCATCCAATGCCAATCCTTGAAAAGGCTTGGTTTTTTGGCTTCAAGCATATTTTTTAGGTTAACAACAGCACGGTCCAAAACATTACGAAATGAATTAACTTCAAAATCTTCGTTAAAATCAAGTTCCCTATCCTCAAGAAAACGAATTTTGGTATGAATATGTTTTTTTCTAATAAAGCTGGATTTGGAAACATCGAGCATTTCAAATCTAGACATTCCTTTTAGCCCAATGCTAAATTTACCACGATCCATTTTAACTATCATGGCATACAACCCTGTGGTGTCGGGCAAAAAGTTGAAACGACTAGGACTAACAATTCCAACAAAAGGACTCTTTTTATATGTTTGTTCCAAAAAACTCCACAATTCAACATTTTGGGGACTGGAGGAAGAAAAAGTGATCTTAATATATTTTCTCAAACCAAATCCAATGATATCTGGTTTAGTTTCAACCTGAATCACGGGCGCATCGAATTCAATTTTATTTCTTTCACCAATTGTAGCTAAATCTGATCCAAAGCCGATTGTATTTTTAGTCATTTTGACCTCCGTTCGTCATCCGCCAACTGGCGAAGACGAATCGATTTTTAAAGAACTTGCCTTTACTTTAAGTTTAGTTTAATTTTGACTGCATTGTCAATTAAAATTCCCCCGCTTAATATTTTTAAAGCGAGGGAATTTTAACAATTTCAATATAAACAAAATCCGCCCCAAAATTTTGGCGATACCTACTCTTGCGGCCGTCGGAGACGTCCACTACCATCGGCACCACAGCGTTTCACGACTCTGTTCGGAATGGGAAGAGGTGTTGCCACTGTGGTTATTATCACCAAAATTTTGGGGCGGATTTGTTTACTTCTTACTCTGTTAAATAATTTCGCTTTTGGCGAAATTATTTAACAGAGTTTCGTACTAGATACTAATATATTATTTTGCAAAAACTTGAATAGGAACATTGATCTATTAGTACTGCTCGGCTGAACGCGTTACCGCGCTTACACCTGCAGCCTATCAAGGTCGTAATCTTCGACCGATCTTATCCCTTTTACGGGAATGATCCCTAATCTTGAGATATGCTTCGCGCTTATATGCTTTCAGCGCTTATCATTGCCCGACATAGCTACCCAGCGATGCCCTTGGTAGGACAACTGGTACACCAGAGGTCAGTTCATTCCGGTCCTCTCGTACTAGGAACAACTTCTCTCAAGGATCCACGCCTATGGTCGACAGGAGTCGAACCTGTCTCACGACGGTTTGAACCCAGCTCACGTGCCGCTTTAATGGGCGAACAGCCCAACCCTTGGAAGCTTCTCCACCTCCAGGATGCGACGAGCCGACATCGAGGTGCCGAACCGCATCGTCGATATGAACTCTTGGATGCGACGAGCCTGTTATCCCCGGGGTAACTTTTATCCGCTGATCTCCGGCCGCAACTACTGCGAACCGTCGGTTCACTATATCCTACTTTCGTACCTACTTCATAAATGAATATAAAGTTCTCCCTTATAATAAAACTCGGGAGAGCGCGGCATGTATGCCTTGCAGTCAAGCCAGCTTATGCTATTGCGCTATCAGTACGGTTTCCATTCGTACTTAGCTGACCTTAATGAACGCCTCCGTTACTTTTTTGGAGGCAAGCGCCCCACTTAAACTGTCAACCAGACACTGTCTTCCTATGTTTTTGCCATAGAAGTTAGAACATACAATACAAAAGATGGCTGTTTCATTGTCGCCTCCACCTTGTCCGAAAACAAGGCTTCAAAAGCTCGCCACTACACTACGCATCTGCATCGTAAGGCCAATATCAAGGTACAGTAAAGCTCCCGGGGTCTTTTCGTCTAACCATAGGTAAGGGGCATCTTCACCCCTAATGCAATTTCACCGGGCACTTCGTTGAGACAGTCATTTGGTCGTTACACTATTGATGCGCGTCAGAACTTACCTGACAAGGAATTTCGCTACCTTAGAACGATTATAGTTATCGCTGACGTTCACTGGCGCTTCGGGCTCAAGCATTACCTGCTCTTGCGAGCAAATAACACCTTCACCGTTAACGTTCCAGCACTGGTCAAGTGTCGCCCCATATACATCCTCTTACGAGTTAGCATAGAGCTGTGTTTTTGATAAACAGTCGCCAAATGTCTTTCGCTGCGGCCCTCTTAAAAATTTACTTACGTAAACCAAAAGAAGGCAGGCCATATACCTAAGGTACGGCCGCTGTTTTGCCGAGTTCCTTAACGAAGCCTCACCCGTTCGCCTGAGGATACTCTCCTCATCTACCTGCGTCGGTTTTGCGGTACGGTTACCATAAAGATAAGTTTAGAAGTTTTTCTCGGCAACCAGCTTTCTTGAGTTCTCCGCGTAAAGCGGAACCCAATAGCGCTTGGATTTGCAATTAAATGCACAGACGCGGATTTACCTACGTCTGACCCTCACGCTACCAACCTGGATACCACTGCCAGGATCAAGATACTTGATTGCGTCCCTCCATCACTCTTTATGGTAGTGCAGGAATATTAACCTGCTGTCCATCAGCTGCGCCTTTCGGCATCACCTTAGGACCGACTAACCCTTGGTTGATTGTCATTGCCAAGGAAACCTGAGATTTGCGGCGGACCGGGCTTTCACCGGTCTTGCGGTTACTTATACCAACATTCGCACTTCTCTGCGCTCCACTCAAACTCACGTTTGGGCTTCACTGCACAGAAAACGCTCCCCTACCACCACACGAATAAATTCGTGTGATCCATATCTTCGGTAGAATACTTGAGCCCCGTTAAATTTTCAGCGCATAAATTCTAAGCGAGTGAGCTGTTACGCACTCTTTGAAGGATGGCTGCTTCTAAGCCAACCTCCTCGCTGTATAAGAATTTACACCACTTTTTCCACTTAGTATTCATTTAGGGACCTTAGATGATGATAAGGATTCTTCTCCTTTTGACCTGTGGAGCTTCGCCCCCACGGTCTCACTCCCAGACTTTGCCGTCAGGCATTCGGAGTTTGATTGGTAACCCGAGCTTGCGCCCAATGGTTACCATCCAGTGCTCTACCTCCCAACGGGACTATCTGAGGCTCGTCCTAAAACGATTTCGGGGAGAGCCAGCTATTCCCAGGCTCGATTAGCTTTTCACTTCGACCCACAATTCATCCCCGAGTATTGTACGGCTCGTGGGTTCGGACCTCCCCTCACATTTCTGTGAGGCTCATCCTGATCATGGGTAGCTCGCCTGGCTTCGGGTCGTATACGTAATACTTGCAAAAAATCTTCTTTTTATTAGTGGGCTATAGAATAACCTGCTAATAAAAAGAAAAATTAATTGCGATCGCCCTTTCAGACTCGGTTTCCCTTTGTCTTCTCCCACAGAACGGGATTAAACAGCAATACGCATACAGTCGTTGGTTCATTCTCCAAGAGGCACGCCGTCACCCTACGCATAAATGCGCGGGCTCCGACTCATTGTAGGCATATGGTTTCAGTTACTATTTCACCGCCCTCATCGGGCTACTTTTCACCTTTCCCTCACGGTACTTGTTCACTATCGGTCACAAAAAGTATTTAGCTTTGGCTGGTAGGCCAGCCGGATTCATACGGGGCTGTCGTTCCCCGCATTACTCAAGACAAAGACAGATGGCGAAAATTTATTTTCGCCTACAGGACTATCACCTTCTTTGGTTGCTCTTTCCAGAGTCATTTGACTAACAAATTTTTACTTTTACGCCATCCTTCTTACGAAACGTCTTTATCTTACAACCCCGCCCGCATTTGCGAAAAAATCGCAAACACAAACGGTTTGAGCTCTTCCCTTTTCGCTCGCCGCTACTAAGGGAATGCGCGTCTACTTATTTTATTAAAACCAAAAATCAAATTTGCATTTGAATTTAGCTTTAATAAAACAAGTATGACACATGTTTTCTTTTCCTCTGGTTACTGAGAGGTTTCACTTCACCAGGTACGCTCTCTATGGCGATTTACACCATAGAATTCTTCGCTATTAAGCAAAGAGGGTTTCCCCATTCGGAAATTCACGGGTCAAAGCCTGCTAAGCGGCTCACCGTGACTTATCGCAGCTACGCCACGTCCTTCATCGCCTTTTTGTGCCAAGGCATCCACCATACGCCCTTACGATTCCTATTCAAGTTTTTACAAAATAATCCTTTCGAACTTTTTTGATAAAACTTTTAAAATAAAATGCTTCTTTTATTTAATGTAATCCGCAAGATTGTTTTAATTTTTACCTACGTTAATTATAAACCCACACACCTTTTTGTTTTTTTGATATTCTGAATCTAAACAAGCATTGTCTGCCAATTTTTCAAATTTATCACCATCCTTCGATAAACTCAGGATTTAATTTAATAATAAATAGTGAGCTCAGTCGAACTATGTAAAGTGATAAGGTGTACGGGTGAATTTTCAATGTTCTCTCATCTCTACCACTGGTAATCAATCAGCCACCAAAATTAAAAAATATATTTTTTAATTTTGGTGGCCACTCAATTATTATTTACCCTTCAAGCCTAAACATCTTATAAAAAATCCGCTTGGCAGTCAAGCGGTTACACGTTTCAATACGCAAAATGAAAACGCATCACGCTTGAGCCTTTGTGTTTATTGTTGAGATGTTTAACATAATTTAATTATTTACATTATAGCGCCAGAAATAAAGTTGTCAATCCCCATTCTATCAAATTATAAAAATCGACAATTTAAATAAAATATTCAAAAATAAGCTTAAAAAAATCCCACTCTTTTGATGTTTTTTTCGCATCAAAAGAGTGGGATTTGAGGCAAGTTTATTTCTTAAAAACTCCCTGTATCCAATTCACATGTCGCCGATAAACTGGGAAGCTTTTTCCCAATTTCTGAGAAAAAAGTTCCACATGCAAAGGACTTTCTGCAGAGCCAAAAATTATTTTTGGATCGAACCACTGTTCATCTGCAATATCCGGCTCTTCCTGAGTGGTTTTGCAAGGATATGCATCTCGTCCTTCAAAAAAAATGATGTCGTGATTTTCTTCTTTATCAGATATCGTTTCAATCCTATCTTTTCTGCCAACTCTATATTTAGCTTCTTGCCTAAGTTCTCTGTCAATTGCATGCTCAGGAGTTTCCTTTGGCCTTCCGTCGGCCCTTCTTTTTAGCCGACCACCCGGCAAGCTCCATCCCCAAGACTTGGTAAAAACCTTACGATTAGGAAGAATCACATCGTGGGGTCTTTCCAAAACAAGAAGAATATGGCCCTTTTCATTTCGACAAAATATTCGCACCGAAGTGCTTTTTGGCGGCTTTTCTTTATGATTAACCTGCCCTGAAGAATCTTTGCCTACCTCTTGCCCCGCCTGAATTTCTTCCACCTGCCACCTCCGCTTTAAATAAAAATTCAAAGAGCTTTCTCTTGATCCAGCCCGATGCTAGATTTTCGATTATTTTAATACTATACCTTTTTTGATTTTTTGTCAACCCCCATCAAGCCTCGTTTCACATAAAACAAAAACCCGCCAAATTCAAGCGGGTGTTTTAATTTCTATTTTTTTAAATGGACGATCTTTGGAAGGTTTGTTTATAAGATGAACATATGAAATGTGACGTTTGGCAACCGGAAAAGTTTTCCCATATTTTCCGGAAAAAAGTTCTCCGGAAACATTTTTCAGTAAAAACCAGCCTGAATCCAATACTCGATGATCTGGATTTAAATTTTCCGTACATGACTTGTGATTCGTGGCATTAAAAACCCACACTGCGCGCTCAAGACCATCGCTATTTATATACTCAACATACATAATGTAGTTGGGATCGGCATCAGCTCGCAGATGCTTCTCTTCCAGCAATTCCCTATTCATGGTCTCAAATGGAGTTTCTTTAAGCTCGCCCGTCTGGATGTCTATCTCAACCTTTCCACCAGGAAGGCGCCACCTTATTTTGGAAGGCTGACTAGGATCAAGCAAAGCGGCTTTACTCGTTTCTTCTAAAACCATCAGAATATATTTTTCACCTTCTTCTTCCTTGATGAGACGTACGCGGGCGCCTGGAAGAATCACTGGCATTTCTCCTCCCTTTTCAATTTTTTGTTTTTGTTAAAGAGCCACATTCACTTCCTATCCAATAACACAAATGCCACCTTTATGATTGTTGGTATTTTATACCTTTTCTAAAATTTTGTCAACCCCACTTAAATTAAATGAGCCATATTTAGTCAAAACTAAGTATTTTGCTAATTGATTATTGATATTGCTTTTATTATTTGCTATAATAAGCTTATAATTGTTATTTAAATCGTTAAAGGTCGGACTCATATAAAAAATTGTTAATAAAATTATTATGACAAAAGAAGGTTTAATCGAAGCTGTTGCCGCTAAACTTGGTGGCACAAAAAAACAAGGTCAAGATGCCGTAGAAACGCTTCTTGAGACAATTGTTTCCACTCTTTCAAAGGGTGAAGATGTAGCTATTACAGGATTTGGAACTTTTTCAGTTACAAAAAGAGCAGCTCGCCAAGGTATTAATCCTAAAACTATGGAGAAGATACAAATTGCTGCCAGAAAAGCTCCTAAGTTTAAAGCTGGCAAAGGATTAAAAGAGGCCGTCAGATAAAATTAAGCTCGAGCTTGATTTTAATTGATATAAAACCCCATTTCGCAATATTGCGAAATGGGGTTTTTGTATAAACAATATTTGGCAATCAAAAAACTCCCTTTAAATGGAGTTCTTTGATGAGGCCCAAGATCTCTATACAGCACATAAATAAATATATACTAATTGGGCTTCCCTTGCGGTACGTCCTTTCGATTTCTTGAACCTCACTGTTATTATACATCAAAAATGAAACTACAACAAAACACAATTTTAGCAACGGTTTTTAGCTTACTTGCAACGTTTTTTGATAAAATAAAAAACGCTATTTCTTTTTCTTTTCTCTAAATAATCAAAATAAGACGATTTTTATCAATATTGTGGATAACTTTGGTGGACCTAGCCAGAATCGAACTGGCGTCTCGACAATGCGAATGTCGCGTCATACCACTAGACCATAGGCCCCAACTTAAACAAACTTTAATCTACACTTACTATTTTGGCAACCTGGGAAGATTTCTTTATAAAAATTTCGTCTCCTTTATCAGCCTCTAAAATATTTGTTTGGTTATCCGCATACACAATTGCCGGACCTCTTGTAATTTTCAGCTTTATTTTTCGATCTTCTTTTAAAACAACGTGATCCGATTGTTCAGTACTATTATTAAAAGCCAATCCAATACCAACTTCAAAAAAGCTATCTGTTATACTTCTATAATAAGCCGTCGACCCAAAAGGTGTCGCTAGTACCACTCCATCACCAATAATCTCCTTGCCTAATTCTTTATTATCCACAAATATTTTATATCTAATGCAATGTTGTGGATTTTTATTATGAACAACTATCTCATTTAAAGCATGCGTGGGTTTTGAATTTTTTTTATTAATCACACCTTCTAATTTCCAAAATTCCTTAATGGTAAACTGGTTATTTTTGATTCTTTTTAAAATTTCTGCATTAGGTAATTGGCAACATGTTTTACATATGCGACTATTTTTTAAAACAATTTTAGGTATACCAGGAAATTCAAATTCGGACCTCATTAAAGTTCCGTCGCCTCCATAGCTTATAATAAATTCGGGGTTTTTTCTTACAATTGTGAATCCCGCCTTTTTCACTATGTCTTCTATTTTATTTTTACTATGACCAAAAATTAAAACTTTCATAATAAGTAGTTGATTTAATTTGATCCGCCTTCGCTAAGCTGCGACGAGACAAGTCGAGCTGCCGACCTGCCTGCTCGCCTCACTGAAGCTCCGGCGAAGCGGACCGGCAGGCAGGGATTCGAACTCGACCCTCATCCTGTTTAAATAATGCCCCATCTTCTATTGGTCGGGGTGCTGGGAATTGAACCCAGTCTACGGAGTCCCGAACCCCGCGTACTACCGGTATACTACACCCCGTTAATTAATCTTTATAAGTTTAAACTAAAAAAATTATTCCTTCAAATCAACTGGTCTCCTTAATTTTCTTTCATGCAGACTCTTGGATTTTTGAGTTAAAGCAAAAACAGAAAGAACCATAATATAAACAGCTACCGCCTCAGAAGACAAGTGATATTTCCCATCCGACATAAAAGCCATGCCCATAAGCACAAATATGATTATGGTCCAAAAAATAACAAAGAGTTCTCCGGGATGACGACTTGAGTGCATCTCGTACCATCTATCAAATTCTTTTGTACTAACATAAAGTCCCAAAATGCCGACATAAACCACGCTGGGTGGAGCAATAAAAGATTCGTATTTATTGTACTGAAAAAAATTAAAAACCAAAAATACCATAAAAAGATACGTCCAGAAATTCGTAAGTATTTTCCAAATTTTTTCATCACGAAACATAACAATAAAATTATTATTTAATATTACTTAACAAAATATTTACCTTTTAATTGCTCTTCGCTCTGCTCTTCCAAAAGACCAACTTCATGTTTTGCTGCGTCGGCCAAATCTTTTAGCTCTGCTTCGGGTAAATTATTCAATTTAATCAGACGATTTTTTAAATACTCAGCATCATTCTTCTTTGGATCATCTAAAACTTCCTGGAAAAGAGCATTCAAAAGCCAACCGACTTTTGGTCCTGATTTAATTTTTAAAACTTCCATTATATCTTCTCCTCTTATCACCATTTGTTTGAGTGATATAGGATCACGCAAAAGATTTTCTACGCGAAATTTAAAATG
>Ga0208373_1003664_pt1 | contig 14799 bp, 16 predicted proteins | sample RifOxyC2_FD_184036 | JGI IMG/M metagenome (GOLD analysis project Ga0208373, IMG submission 184036) | Soil microbial communities from Rifle, Colorado - Rifle Oxygen_injection C2 (SPAdes) | ecosystem: Environmental > Terrestrial > Deep subsurface > Rock core/Sediment | place: Rifle, Colorado...
GCCCGACAGCCGCCTGTCACCTCCTTCGTCGGAGACAGGCGGCCGCGGGCGATCATTTTCTTTTCGGTCGCCGTGACTCGCCCTCCGCTTTGCTCCGGACGAGACACGGCTCCCTGGTTCGCGCCCTCGCCCTCGAAACCGCTTGCGCGGATTCCAGGGCGCCGGACGGTCCCTCCCTGCGGGCGAGACCGTCCGGTCGGGCGCTCTGGATGAACCCTTTTGTCAAAAAGATAAAACCCTCGATCAACCTGGATGATCGAGGGATGATCGGGGATGGTGAGGAGGTTCAACTATCATCCTTTTCCTTAATAAATCCTTCATAAATCGTACTTGACAGCGGCAGTATACGCAACTATAGTGCATGAGCGTCTACTCATATAAAAGGCCGCTTATATCATGATTGCCGATAATATCGTGGAGCTTGTCTCACGGCTCTTCAAACTGCTGAACGACCCGAACCGGCTGAGAATCATTCTCGTCATCGGCAAGGGCAGCAAGACAGTTTCGGAGATCATGCAGGAGACAGACCTTCCCCAGACGCTCGTCTCTTTTCACCTGCGACCCCTGCGCGAGAGCGGGATGCTGGCGGCAGAGCGGCGAGGGCCGTTCGTTTATTACCGTGTTACGGAGCCCCGCCTGATCGACCTGCTGGCGTCTCTTGCCGGGGTCCCGTTGAAGGATGACGAAAAACAGGATATGGAATTTCCCTTTCCGCCCATGCGCTTCATGCGGCGGTGGATGAGAGGAGGTGAGTAGCATGTGGTGGGGTTATGGTCACCCTATGTGGGGTTGGGGTCCCATCTTCCCGATCATGGGGTTTATCTTCATGATCGTGATGATCGTCCTGGTATTCCGGTTGTTTAGCGGAAGGAGAGGGATGTGCGGCTTTGGGCGGCACGACGAAGTGGACGACCTGAGAAAAGAGGTGAGAGAGCTCAGGGGCGAAATCGAGGCGCTCAGGAAAGCCAAGTAAGGCTTCCTTTTCCAACGGTTGGGCTGAACACTTCAATAACTTGTGCGTGAAACCCCGGTTATGAATTACGTCGATATTCTTTATGGGGGAGTCAAATGTCGAGGGAAATGGTTGGCCGTTATGAAATGAGGTTGGTGACCCCCGAATGCCATCCGGGATCTGATCGGTATAGTTTGTTCCTTGACCTCCAGGACGATATCACCGAGGCGCTCCCGTATTTGAATGCGGAGTTGGGTGGTTTCGATTACCATCACGATAACGGCATACTGCTTTGGTCTCACGATGAGAAGACCTATGCCTTCAGGCCACATGAAATTGCCATTACCCCTGTTCTTGATCATGCGGAGGCCCGGCAATGCGCCGACCGCATAATCGAAACAGTCAATGGCATCTGGAGCCGAAGAAACGAGATAACGCCGAATTTCGAGGGCAAAAAACCGCTTCCCAATGTGCTGGATATATACAAGCTGCTCCCCAGAACAAACTGTAAGGAATGCGGTTTTCCAACGTGTATGGCCTTCGCCGTCGCGTTACGGACCGATTCCGCGAAATCATCGTTGTGCCCTCGTCTTAGCGAAGATCGATGACATGGGATTAGCCGGGGATTGATTCTCTCAATGAAAAAGGGATAAAGGGAGGAGGAAAATGGAAGAAAAAACCAAAAAGAAGGGTTCAGGAATGGGGATGATGGAGGGCATGGGCGGCATGCCCGATATGTGAATGACCATGGCGCAGAAGGTGACGGGTTCCGTCGCCGAGACCTCGACTATGGCGGCCTATGCCACCCCTGAAGTGAGAGGGCTCTTTGAGGAGTGGGCAAAGGCCGTTGAAGAGGAGATCCTCGCATTCCTGAAAGAGAAGGGAAAAGCGACTCCTTCCGACATTTCTGCTAAACTCAACATTTCGGAAGAGAGCGCTCTTTTTTTCATCGGTAAGATGGCGCGGGAGGGGAAGATCTCGTTGGGGGAGATTCGCATCGGCAAATAAATGGGGAAATAGCATGATCAATATCGGCCCTGTTGACCAAGGAAGCAGCGAGTTTAGCGATAATGATCTGGTATGCTATTGCTTCCAATATACGAAAAAACAGATTGAAAAAGATTATTTGGATCATGGTCGCTCAATGATTCTCGAAAAGATCACCCGGGAAAAGAAAACCGGCGGATGCGACTGCGCCCGGAAACATCCAAAAGGTCTCTGATGTTTAGCGGATGTCCGCCGGGTGGTGGACAAGGTTGCACAAAAAAATTCCATATAGCAACCGCAGTAACCGGCTGATAATTCCGCTGCGCACCAATGCCGGCCGGTTATGCGGAGCGACGGAGGGGAACGATGACCGACAAGGCACAACAAAAGAAAGCGGCGGTTGGCTGACTGCCGAAGGGCGATGCAGGTGAGCATCGAGACGGAGAGTTGAAGGACTTGTCAGCAAATACAGCCGGCGATGGAAAAGGGCCGAGGACCGGCGGGGCGCCGCTGAACGCTCAGCTTGCCCACTGGGAAAGGTCATTCGCCGATATGCCGGACATGTTCGGTACGGCGCCGAGCGAGCCAGCCCGGAAAGCGGCGGCCCTTTTCAAGGAAGAGGGGGCGGCCAGGATCATCGAGCTGGGCGGCGGCCAGGGACGCGATACCCTCTTTTTCGCCGGCGAGGGTTTTCAGGTCTGCACGCTCGATTACAGTAAAGAGAGTGTCGCCACCATCACCCAAAAAGCAAAGGCGCTTGGCCTCTCGCAGTCGATCACGGCGCGGGTGCACGATATCAGACAACCGCTCCCCTTCGAGGACGGCTCCTTTGACGGATGCTTCTCCCACATGCTCTACTGCATGGCCCTCACCACCGCCGAGTTGGAATTCTTATCACAGGAGATCCGCCGGATACTGAGGCCGGGGGGACTGAACATCTACACCGTACGGCACACGGGCGATGCGCATTATCAAACCGGGATCCATAGGGGAGAGGACCTGTGGGAGGTGGGCGGCTTCATCGTCCACTTCTTCAGTAAACAGAAAGTGGAGCATCTCGCGAAGGGCTACGAGCTGGCGTCGCTTGAAGAATTCGAGGAAGGAGACCTTCCCAGAAAACTCTTTTTCGTTGCCCAGAGAAAGAGCGGAGAGAGAACAGAAAATCGACGGGCGCAAAGAAATAAACAGGATCGGTCGACAGGGAGAGAAGGGAAAGGGGATGCCATGGAAGCGTTCGTAAATAGGGCCTTGGAGCTAGGGGCCGAGAAAGCCAAAGTGATTGACACCGCTACCGTAGCCGTCGCGGAATGGGTGCGATGGAAGTGCATGTACGGGTGCCAGTTTTATGAAAAAGACGCGTACCATCCGCCCTTCGCCCCCGACGCAGAAAGCACGAAAAAGGTCCTTACGGAATACACAAAGGCGATCCTCCTCCACGGCACCGTGGCGAAGGCGGTGACCGAGGCAGCGGTGAAGCTTGAGGGCGAGGCCTATCACCAGGGGTACTACAAGGCATTTGCCTTTGCCGCGCTTCCTGTAGGACCCGGCGCCGGCTGACCCACGGGAGGCGGGGCTCAGGATGAGCCTCAAGCGCAGGACAAACCGACCAGGATCAGGCCATTGATGGAGGCCTGCGGCATAGACGTCTTCAAGACGGCGCGGGCCAACGGCTTCGAGATCGACACCAGAAAAGAGACATTCGGCACATGGAATTACTTTGCCCTTGTGCTTATAGAATAGTCTTAATTCACGGAGTATTTCGGGAGAAATCCTCGTTGCAGTTTGTAGTATAAAGCGGTAGGCAAGGTTCGCGCCGTCCACCTGACGGATGGCCGTCACGCCCTTACATCTTTCCCCTTTCCCCCCTGCCGTCCCCCAGAGGAGGATTTCCCGCCCACCACCCCATCAGGCGGTAGCAGGGGCCGCGCCAGGGCATTCCTCTGCTCCAGCCCTGTCACGGCCCCTGCATTCTCCCTTCCGCACTCGGGCAAGGGCGGCGCCGGCCATTTCCGCTGCCCCATGCCCGGCATTCTGCCTCTTTCCCCGCTCCCGGTGCAGCGTCGATTGACGCCGCCTCGAAGCGGGGCCGGATGTAAAAAGGTTCTAAATGAAAAAGGCATCCGAGAGAAAATATCGAGATACCTTTTCATAAATGTGCTATCGTAAACGCCGACATCATGAGTGGTTCAACCGAGTTTCAGGCGTCGACTTTAGCGCTTTTTTAGCGGGGGCTGTTAAACCCCCCGAAACCGCTGGGGAGCATCGGGTTCGACTCCCGCCGCCTCCACCAAAAAAGTCGAATTATATTAATTAAATACGCCTGTTGCCTCTCGACTTTCGCCATGACTTTCACCAAGAAGAACGGCGAAAGTTGATGGGGTATGTTAGTTCAAACCAATGAAATTTTTACCAAAGTATTCTTTAATGATTCAAAGGGATTCGGTTTTGTCGGGCAGGAAGGCGGCAAGGATCTTTTTGTGCATCATTCCGCTATCCAGAAAGAAGGATTCATATCATTGGCCGAGGGTGATCGGGTAAGCTTCGATGTTGTTCAAGGCACTAAGGGTCCCGCCGCCGAGAATGTCCGCAAACGGTAAGACCTTATTTTAGCGGCGTTGATCTGTGACGCGCCCCTTGACATTGAGGAGGAGCGACATTATCTTATAAGTGTCGAGATGCTGCAATGCTTGAATTGGGTTATGTCACCGGGATGTGAAAAAAGTCAGATCATTTCATTGTTCACTGCGAGGTAAACAGAGAAGCATTGCGAGGTCTTGGTGGTAATCATGAACTGCTGAAAGAGCGGTTATTTAATGAGCTGACTACAGCTTATGGATAAAAAGCATTGCAGCTCTCTTCATGATTCATAGCCACAGACCATTTTGTTTCCTTTCAAGTTTCATAGGGAATAGGACGATAAAAAACGACGAGATACTGCGATGCACGTATTGAGTCTATCCTACTGGATGTTAACGAAAAAATGATCACAGGGTCTTCGTGGTGATTATCACCCTCATAGACCAGATCTTAAATGATGGACTCCAGTAAATGACAAGACGGCATAGGCGGTTCTCGTCTATTTGTTTTGTGAGAAGGGCAAAATTCGGGTACTGTTAAGATCTTGTATTTCGAGTGGCCCACCATTTATAGACATTCTGCAACGTTTGAAAGAAAGATGAAAACAGGAGCTTCAAAATGGGAAAATCCATGTACAACTTCGGCAAGCAAGGGAAAGAGAAAGCCAGGCAGCAAAAACAGATGGATAAGGCGGCAAAGCGCATCATGGCTAAGCAGCAGAAGACCAATCAAAAAATGGGCACTCCGAACATAGACTCAGATATAGTAAAACCAAAGCTGGCGGAGGAGATCTGATAAGATATCTTTCGTTTTTTTGAATGGCCGGCAGTGCATTTTCTGAATAAGAATTTTAGGAATCAATTGACAAAGAAAATCGATCTGAGAGTCCGTTCTATAAAAAATCGGCAGGATGCTGCGGTTTTTAAAAGGATGACTTGAAAGGCAGGAGTTCAAGGTTTTTTAACAAAACTGAGGAGGCAGGAGATGAAAATCGATCCAGCGAGTCTCGACGCCAAGGAGGTGCATGAGCTGCTCATGGGTTGTGTGACGCCGCGTCCCATAGCCTTTGTTTCTACAATTGGGGAGAATGGGGTTTACAACATTGCCCCATTCAGTTGTGTTACACTGATGTCGATGAACCCAGCGATTGTCGGTTTTGCCATTGGCCGGCGACGGGGAGGAGTTAAGAAGGATACTCTTATCAATATCGAGCACTCCAGGGATTTTGTCGTGAATGTCGTATCCGAATCCATCGCCCAGGCCATGAATCAAGCAGCAGGGGACTACCCGATCGATGTGGATGAGTTTAAAGAAGCAGGATTAACGCCGACGGCAAGTGACCTGGTACAGTCTCCGCGGGTGGCCGAATCGCCTATCCATCTCGAATGCAGGCTCATGCAGGTCATGGAATTTGGGACGTCCCCACGCATCCACAATTTTATTGTTGGGGAAATCATACTCGTCCATGTACAGGACGACCTACTTGTAGAAGGTGTAATCAAGGCGGATCGGATCAATGCGATTGGACGTCTGGGAGAGGATTTTTACTGCCGTACACAAGATGTCTTCGAGATGAAGAGACCACTCCTTCCCCCTGTTCAAAAGCCGCCGCCCGCGGTGCATGATAGCCTCCGAAACTGAGCGCCATGACCGCGATACGGCGGGGTCCGCTTCCGGACGCCGTGCCAGATACTCGTAGGCAGCCGTGGCCGGCACTTCCCAGTCCGGACGGCTCACGATCCCCTGGTGTCTGAGGGCCGACCCCCGGCCGGGCCCGTCGACGATCAGCATGGCCATTCCGCGATCGACCATGCCCGTTGATGCGAAATAGAGTCCCTCATGGAATACCGTCCGGACCTGGGTGAATCAGGGGTGTTTTACAGGAAGCCCTTGGGTTTCTGCAGTGCCGGCTTGTCGGCGGGCGGGCGTTTCTCTTCTTGCCTCTCCGGATCGACCTTGAATCCCGACTCCTCGATCACGAACTTGTCGTCGCCGGGGTCGGGCTTGAATTCCAGGTTGAGCTTCTTCGCCTCGGCGATGTAGGATCCTTCCTTCAGACGGATCTCCCCGTCCGTGACCACGACGATGGCGGACTCGCCCTTGACGGGGCACCGCTGCTCGCAATACCCGCAACCGTTGCACCGGGAGGCGATCACCACCGGCCGCCGGTACCCGTCGATGGGGCGAAACACGATGGCGTTGTACGGACAGATCTCGTCGCAGATCAGGCACATCTTGTTCTGGGCCCAGACCAGGCAGTTCTCTTTTCGTATGACGGCCGTTCCGATCCTGGCGTGGGTTTTTTCATCGAGCGAAAGCGAACGGATCGCCTGCGTCGGGCAGACCTTGCCGCACACATTGCAATTCGGTTCGCACGCCGCCATCCGCGGTTCCAGCTTCGGGGTCCAGAGGCCCGCCATGCCGGATTCCCAGAAACAGGGCTGGAGGGTGTTGGTCACGCAGGATTTCATGCATTCCCCGCAGCGGATGCAGGTGCGGAGGAATTCGGTTTCGGGAAGGGTCCCGGGGGGGCGGATGAGCTGCCGCTTCCCCTCGAGAAGCGTGAAAGGGGTTTGGAGTGCAACGAAACCGAAGCTCAGTCCCCCGGCCAGCGAGGCGACAAAGCCTCTGCGGGTGATATCGAGCCGGGAATACTCGCCGATCCCCGAAAAAGCGGCGGGAAAGGAGATCGCCTTCTCGGGGCAGATCCGGGCGCACGCCCGGCACTGGATACATTCCGGTGACCGGGTTTTCAGGGGGTCCTCGTCGATCGCCCCCATGGGGCAGCCCTTTCGGCAGGCCATGCAGCGATTGCAGGCCTCGCTGACCCTGCGCTTGAAAACACCGAGCGGCGAGAGCAGGCTGAGGAGGGCGCCCAGGGGGCAGAGGGTCCGGCACCAGAACCGCGGCGCCAGGTGGCCCAGCGCGATCACCGTCCCGAAGATCGCCAGCGTCACGGCAGTCATGTAATAGACGGGCTGGGGATAGTGGAGATGGGCGAGGCCGACCCAGCCCAATCCTCGAGAGATGGGGCGGATCAGATCCAGGAGGAGATTGAGGACGACAATGGCCAGCGGGTGGAGAACAAAGGTGTAGAATCGGGTCAGGAAGGCGATCGGGTCCAGGAAATAGACCAGGGAAACCCCGGTCAACGCGGCAACGACGATCACGATGAGGAGAAAATATTTCCACCTCCGCAGGCGTGAATCGCTTTTCAGGCCCGGGCGTTTGATCTTCCGAAAAAAAAGGAAATCGAGGCCGTCGATCGCAGCGCCGAGCGGACAGACATACGCGCAGAAGAACCGTCCGACGGCAAGCGTCGCCCCGACCAGGAGCAGCGACCAGAGGACGCGGGCGATGATCTCCCGCGAGGCGAGGACCGCATTGATTCCGAGAAGCGGGTCGATTCGAAGATAGATGTCGGCCGGGAGCCAGTCCGGCAGCCGATAGGTCGCCAAAATAAACAGGGCGGAGAAGAGAAGGAGCGACAGGGCCTGGACGGTTTTCTTCATGCGGTTCCCTTGACGATCTTTAACTTCTCCACATCGATCTTCCCGAGGCCCCTCTGGTGGGCGATCGACAGATGCTCGACCTGCCGTCCGTTGAAGTTCCGGCCGTACCACGGAACGATCCCCACGCCGTAGGAATCGACCGCCACGGGGTCTATGCCGGCAACAATAAGGTTCGGTTTCTTGACATCGCCCGGCCCTCCCGGCCCGCCGGAGACCATGGCCCTTGTCGCATCAAGAATGGTCAGTTGAGGCTTGATCACCGTCGCCAGGTCCGCGATCCCCTGGTTGATGTTGAACCGGAAGTGGAAACTCTCCCGATCCCAGATGAGCCCCATCAGGCCCTTCAAGCCGAGGCTCACGCCCGTCGCGGAATGGGACTTCGCCACGGGGACGCTGATCAGGACACTGTCGAGAATATCCTTGAGGACCTCCACCCTCTCCAGGACCTTCCCCTGGGGAACCCGGATCTCCTGAAAGAACTTCCGGTCCTGCATGGCAAGGACATGGACACCTGGCACGTTCCTGCACGCATCCCGGATGCCGGTCCGCTCGAGACAGAGTTCGGCCCGTTGCAGCGTATGATCCAAAACCAGGACCTCTCCGGCGCCCGCTTCGAGGCAGGCCCGGGCGACCGCGACAACAACCTGGGGATGGGTCGACGCGGCGAAGTCGGGGGTCTTGGCAAAGGACATATTGGGCTTGATGACGACGCGCTGCCCTTTCTTTACGAAACGCGAGATGCCGCCTATCGTCTCCAGGGCCTTCCTCGTGGCGGCGGCCGGCTCTCCGGAAATCACGGCGAGGTCCACCTGTTCGACCGCACATAGCCACGAAGGATCGCCTGCCAGGCCGACGGCGACACCCGCCGCGGTCGCCTTCAGAAATTGCCGTCGCGATATGCCTTGTTTATGGTCAATCATGATTTATAGTCTTTATCCTGAAAATCTAAGCAATAAATTCCGTAGGGATCTCGCGGACTCGGACAATATCTCTCATCTTCTCCTTAACCTTAAATCCGCTGGAACATTTCACCGGACACAGGTCGCATTCCCCGCATACCCCGGAGGGAAGCCCCAGAGACAGGACGAGATCCTGGGCCATGGCGAGATTCCGGTAATCGTACACATACATATAGGCCCGCATCAGATCGGGGATCGGAAGGCGCGCGACGCACTGTCCAAGACACTCCCGACAGCCCTGGCAGTAGAGCCCCGGCAGCGAGGCCTCCTTCTGCAGGTCCTTCTTTTCGGCATCGTTGAGGCGGATGTCCTCCATGACGGCGAGGTCGACCTCCAACTGGTCGAAGGTGGTGAACCCGGGGACGATGGTGTGCACATTGGGGTCCTGGAGCACCCATTTCAGCGCTGCCGCCGAACTCCTGACGGACGGCGTCTGCCGATACCCGCCCCGGATCGCCTTCATGCCGACAATCCCGACACCCGCCCGGGCCGCCCGGGCAATCGCGTCCCTGACTTCCGCGACGTGTTTCTGCTGATAATTGTATGCGGTCAGGATCACGTCATAAAATTTTGTATCGACGGCCGCATGAATGACCTCCGGTTCATTCGTGTGGGTCGTGATCCCGGAAAAGCGGAATTTTCCCGCTTTTCTTGCCTTCGCCATCGCGTTGAGCACCGGCTCGTACGAAGCCGATTCCCGGTGGGAGACATTGTGGTTGTATAGGATATCCACATGGTCGATCCCCAGGCGCTTCAGGCTGAGATCGAGCTTCTTGAGGAATTCCGCTTCCGTCGCCCCGTCGCTATAGCGGCCCGTCGTCCGATCCTGGGGAAGGCTCACCTTGCTGCCGATCATGTAGGAATCCCTGGCGCGCCCCTTGATCACGGTTCCTATCACCTCTTCGTTGCGCCCCTGCATGTAGGCATGGGCCGTATCCAGAAGCACGATGCCGGAATCCAGAGCGGTCCGGATGAGATTGGGGTTGTCCGAGTTCATCACCCCCATGTTGATCACGGGGAGCTTCAGCCCTGTCCTGCCGAGGGTTCGATAGACCAGCTTCTGCTTTTTCCCCTTGACGTCGATAAGTTTTTCTTCCGGCCTTTGATCGACGGCGGAGAGGAAAAAGATACCGCCGAACCCCGCCAGCGATGTTTTCATGAAATCCCTTCTGCCGACCATATTTCGTTTCATCTGATATTTCCCTCAAATGATTTTAGGACCTTCGACCGCAGATCGGCGTCCGCCAAATCAACGGCGCCCCAAATATACGCCCCCTTCCAGAAAAGATCAATCACCCCATGGTGCGGATCCGATACCGTATAGCGCCCTTCGCTCACCTCTCGTTCGGGATTCTTCACCTGCCGGAGGTATTTCTGAATGATGCTTCTGCCCTCTTGCCTATCCGCCGCCTCGATGAGAAACAATCTAAATACCTTGCCGGCAACCTCGTAATCGGCGGTATAGGCGGAATTGAAAAACGTGTATCCGAGAAAATTCCTCGTGAGATATTTCTCTGAATTGCCCTTTTTACCTTCCAGCGGAAAAGCGGACAAACGGGAGGGCAGCCCCCCCTTCTCCCCCAAGCCCTCCGCCACCTTTTTTGCTATGGCCTGCAATACCTCCCGGTCTTCGGCCCCGGTGTCGAAGCTGTTGAGCTTGACGTAATAGCTTCCGCAGACAAAGTTCAAGATATTTTTATCGATGTACCCCTGAGCGCCGATCTCGATAAAGTTTCCATCCGGGAGGCGTTCCTGGCTGTAGATTCCGAAGGCGTCCCGGGGCGTCCGGTGGCGGTATGCCTCAACGACCACCGAGGCCTTCCTTTCATTGACGTATTCGGCCACCTTCAACTCCTCAAAATCGGAGGCCAGATAAAGATCCGCCGCGCCGTTGATGTATTCGTAGAGGGTTTTGGGGCTGAAGGTCTGGACTTCACCCGAAGGCTTCCAGCCGGGGATATCCGGAAAGCGCAGTTCCCGTGCCGCGGGAGAAGTAACCGGCAGCGCGAGGATCCACAGAACCAGGCACAAGAGTTTCATCGCATCATCTCCTCTCTTTTCAGATCTTCGCTTCGCTCCGATGGCAGTGAAAATCGGCGTCATCGGTGCTCATATCCCCTTTTTCATCCTGCACATTATCCCTCCGCCCTGAACGGGACACGCGGGACTGACATCTAATAGTAACATGAATATCTTTCATAATCACTAACTTTGACAGATCCGCAAAAAAAGGAATTTTCCCGATCCCCGCGGGATGAGTTCACCAGATTTTCCCCTCCCCTGGCGGGAGGGGATCAAGGGGCGGGGGATGGGTTGTTAGACTTTTTATGAAAGGAACCGTCTTTGTCTATCATGAGGCGAAAATTCTTGACATCGATGGGCATCGGTGGCATGAAACGACCAATATTGTTTCAGATTTCACGATAGAATTCAGAAAGGCAGGTAGGCCGGATGCAACCGAAACGCGCGCTCATCATGCACCCCGATGACAATGTGGCCACCGCCGTGGAAGAGATCGCGGCGGGGGAAGAAGTGGCGGTCCCGTCGGCAGGGAATTTTCTGACACTGACCGCCACGGAGGCGATTCCTTTTGGCTTTAAACTCGCCCTGCGCGAAATACCGCAAGGCGAGATCATACGAAAGTACGGCGAGACGATCGGACTGGCGACCACGGTCATCGCCAAAGGCGCGATGGTACACATCCATAACCTGGAAGGTACACGCGCCCGGGGCGATCTCGAAAGGGGAAGCGAACGATGAGCTTTCTGGGGTACATCCGATCCGACGACTCGGTCGGCACTCGCAATTATGTCCTCGTCATCCCCCAGGGGATCATCGCCAAGGCTGTCTGCGACTTCGTTGCCGGCGCCAAAACCATCCTCACCGTCGACCACGGCTCGGGACGCACGGCGAATGACCGGGAGCAGATCGCCCGCGTCCTGATCGGGCTCGGCCGAAACCCCAACGTGGCCTCGGTCATCGTCCACGCGGCAAGTCCCGGTGTCGGCTACCCGGAACTGTGCGCCGAGCGGCTGGCGGACGAGATCGCGGCGGGCGGCAAGCGGGTCGAACTGCTGGACCCGGCGAAAGACGGCGGCACTTACGGGGCGATCACGAAGGGGATCCAACTGGCCCGCCGGATGGTGCACGAGGCCTCGAAGCTGCGCCGCGAGAAAGTCGGTGACGACGGCCTCTGCATCGGCGTGAAATGCGGGTATTCGGACACGACCTCGGGAATTGCCGGAAACCCGGCGGTAGGATATCTGTACGACAGGATCGTTGCCGGCGGGGGTACCGCGCTGTTCGGCGAGACCACGGAGATCATCGGGGCGGAACAGGCCCTGGCAAGGCGCGCCGCGACTCCGGAGGTCGCCGAGAAGATTCTCCGCGCCGTGACGGTTCGGGAAGACCAGGCCAAAGCCACCGGGCAGGACATCCGCACCGTAAACCCGGTGCCGTCGAACATCAAAGGAGGGATAAGCTCCCTAGAAGAGAAAAGTCTTGGTGCAATCCACAAGGCGGGGAGCGCGCCGATCCAGGGCGTGCTGAAGTACGCGGAGCGGCCTACCCGTAAAGGCTTGTATTTCGTCGATAACTGGATGGGGCACCTGTCCATCTTTGCCGGATACGCGGCGGCGGGCGCCAACGTGGTGTTATTCCAGCTCGGCGGGGGGGGCGTGGCCGGCCGGACCCTCCTGGAGGGCTCACCCTCGGTGGTGGCGCCTTTCCTGTGGGCCAGCGCCAATCCCAATACATATGCAACAGCAACGGACAGCATAGACTTTTACTCGGGCACGGTCATCGAAGGATCCGAAACGCCGGAGGAGGCGGGTGAACGGCTCTACCGCACCGTCATCGACGTCGCCTCCGGCACGCTGACCCGCAGCGAGACGCTGCATTACACCGAGCCGATCGACATGTACCTCGAGGAACCGCGGTTCTGACCCTTTGACAAGCCAGGGAGGTGAAGAAGACGTTCGTTTCCGTCCGATGCTGCGGTACCCCGCTGAGACAACGCGCTGAGCGCCCGATACCCCGGACATGACCATTGAGCGCCCACGTTTCTTGTCAATAAGAAAACCGGCATCCATCATAGGGGAGAAGGATGCCGGTTTTTCGGAATCAGCCCTGAATGTGGCGGAAAGCCGTTGTTTACGACCGGTGGCGCTTGATCGCCTTTTCGATCTCCACAGCCACGAAGACCAGGGCCGACCAGGCAATGCAGAACAATAATTCACCCAGTGTCAGGGGCACGGTCTTGAAGACGGGGTTGAGCAGGGGCGCGTAGATAGTGGCCATCTGCAGCAGGAAAGTCAACGCGACCGCTCCCAAGAGATACTTGTTGGAAAAAAGCCCAATCGTGAAGAGCGATTGTTTTTCCGAGCGGATCGCCAGGACGTGACCGAGTTGGGTGAGGCAGAGTACCGTAAAGACCATCGTCTGCCAGTGAGAATTCCCGCCGGTCATGGACCAGCACTGGACCAGGAGAACCATCCCCGCCATCAGCAGACCGACCCAGACTGCATGAGTCCCCAAGCTGCCTGCAAAGACGCTCTCGCGGGGATGGCGGGGGGGACGGCTCATGACGTCACCTTCCGCCGGTTCCGCGGAGAGGGCCAGGGCGGGAAGGCCGTCCGTGACGAGGTTGATCCAGAGCAGGTGAATCGGCAACAGTGGAATCGGCAGGCCCACGAGCGGCGCCAGAAAGAGTGTCCATATCTCGCCGGAGTTGGTCGTCAAGAGGTACTTGATAAACTTCCGAATATTATCGTAAATTTTCCGCCCCTCTTTGACGGCGTTGACGATGGTGGCGAAATTGTCGTCCAGGAGGATCATGTGCGCCGCCTCCTTGGAGACATCCGTGCCCGTGATCCCCATGGCGATGCCGATGTCGGCGCGTTTGAGCGCCGGGGCGTCGTTCACCCCGTCGCCGGTCATCGCGACGAACTGCCCCCGGTCCTGGAGCGCCCGGACGATCTTGAGCTTCTGTTCCGGGGCAACCCGGGCGTAGACCCGGATGTGCTCGACCTTGTCTTCGAACGCCTCCAGGGAAAGGGCGGCGAGTTCCCTCCCGGTGATAATGGCTTGCGGGTCGTCGTCGAGCATGCCCAGCTTTGCGGCGATCGCCCGGGCAGTGATGGGGTGATCACCCGTGATCATGACCGGCCTGATCCCCGCTTTCTTACACAGAGAAACGGCCTGTGCGGCCTCTTCCCGCGGAGGATCGATCATTCCGACGAGCCCCAGGAGGGTAAGGTCCGTTTCCGACTGCTCCGGAGTGATCTCTCTCGGAAGCGCTTCCCAGCGCCGCATGGCGACAGCCAACACCCTCAAACCGTCCGCCGCCATTCGTTCATGGATCTGCTGGATCTCGGCGACGTCCAGAGCCTGAGGACCCCCCGGGCCGATCTGTCGGGTTGCCTTTTCCAAGAGGACATCCAACGCCCCTTTGGTGAAGGAGATCACGCCGCCTTCCCATGCATGGAAGGTGGTCATGCACTTTCGGTCGGAATCGAAGGGAATCTCCGCTACGCGCCGGTGTCGCGTCTCCAGGACCTTCTTGTCGAAGCCGTGCTGCCCTGCGACATGAAACAATGCTGTTTCCGTCGGATCGCCGATCGTCTGGCTCCCGTTTGCCGCCTCCGCGTCGTTGCTCAGCGCCAGGGCCGTCATCAGGAGGGTCCCTGTACTCCTCACGGTTTTGCCCGAGGAATCCGGGGCGGAAAATTCGGAGGCTTGAAGCAGCCTTCCGTCGTAATACAGCTCCGTCACCGACATCCGGTTGAGCGTCAGGGTTCCCGTCTTGTCTGAA
>Ga0208373_1003665_pt1 | contig 14793 bp, 12 predicted proteins | sample RifOxyC2_FD_184036 | JGI IMG/M metagenome (GOLD analysis project Ga0208373, IMG submission 184036) | Soil microbial communities from Rifle, Colorado - Rifle Oxygen_injection C2 (SPAdes) | ecosystem: Environmental > Terrestrial > Deep subsurface > Rock core/Sediment | place: Rifle, Colorado...
GTCTGCTTTCCGCCATGATCGAGAAATTTGCCGGCGGACCAGTCGGACTCAACACTCTTGCCGCCGCGATCGCCGAGGAGATGGATACGATTGAGACTGTTTACGAACCGTATTTATTGCAAATCGGCTTTCTCGAACGCACCCCGCGCGGACGCAAGGCGACAGCGCATGCGTATCGACATTTGGGATTTGATGAGCCGAAAATTAATACTTTATTATAAATCTATGATCTCCATCCCCCTCTACATATTTCTCCTCATCTACGCCGCATTCCTACTAGTATTCATTTTTTTCTTTTTCGCAAATTTTTTCCATCTATTTCACATGGGTGGCACGACCGTGACGAGTTTTTTGGTCACCATTATCTTGGTTGCACTCACAGTCGCCGTGCTTTTACTCACCACCTATTCTTTACGCACTGTATCTTGGAGCGACACATTGAACTTGGGCGGTGATGCTTACAACATATTTAATCCCATTTTCTAATCGTATGACCATCGACGCCCTTATCCACCGTAAAGATTATGAAAAAATTCAGTACTTTTTACACCGACATTACATCACTTTTGTGCCAATTTTGATTTTACTAGTTTTACTGCTCATCGTGCCAATCGCGACTATTTTTTTAGGCGGCGAATACACATCTTCTTGGTTTGCTAGCTCCACAATATATCCTCTGATAGTATTATTTGTCAGCATTTACTATCTGTCGCTAATTTTATTTTTTTATTCTTACTTCATCACTTTTTATCTCGATGTGTGGATCATCACCAACGACCGACTAGTGGACATTCGCCAAGAAAGTCTGTTCTCCCGCACCATCGCCGAGGTGGATCTGTACCAAATCGAAGATGTCAGCTCCGAAGTCAAAGGACTTTTCCCGTCTTTATTCAATTACGGCAACGTCTATCTCCAAACCGCCGGGCCGGTACCAAAATTTGTCCTGTACAACGTCCCCGATCCGCACGGACTCCGCCAAGCAATACTCAGCCTCGCGTCGGAGGATAAAAAGTATCATAATTAAATTAAAAAACCGACCAGATATTTTTAGAAAACAAAAAGACAGAGTATCTTTGAAGAACATTACGAGACGAGGTAATAATTTGCGAAGCGAGCGAGAGCGGTCCGTTAGGATTTGACCCGTTGTTTGAGTACCCGCCCTCGCGGGCGGGGACGAGTTCGGGTCAAAAGCGACCGCGAGCCGCAAATTATCCGAGTCGAGTACTTGTTCTGAACAAGATACTCCGTCTTTTTTGTTTACGAGACAACCAACCGTTTGGAAGAAAATAATTGGTCGGTTTTTTGTTTGACTAATAAATTTTCTCTACCTCCACGCCGGCATAATAATATTGCAAAAGTTGGACATATGTCCACCCGTCTTTGTCCGCCCGCACCGCCGCATCGGCCGCGCTCATCCCTACGCCGTGCCCATACATTTTTTTACCTTTATCATATATACACTCCACCGGCACGATCCATGGTTTATTTACACCACCCCACACCTCTTTCCATGTTTTAGTCTTGCCGTTGGAATTACCGAAATACGGAGTGACCACTGGTTCATTGTTATACGTCACCATCTCGCCATAGGTGTTATTCGCCGCCTGCACCACGCGCGGCATGAGCAATTCAGAATTATACCCCAAATACAGCTGGTCGGCAGTGGTAGCATACACATCAAACATCCGCTGATCCGTCGGCACACCATTATTGATATGAAAATACGCATAACTGCGCGCGGCCACGAGTAGCGCCTTGATATATTCCATCGCCGCCGCGTTCGAAGTCTCGGCAATACCACCAATATACAAATCTAGCGGCAATTCATTGATCACAAATGGCGCATCACTCTTGGGCGAATAGCGATATTCCATCACCCCGCGATACACATTGAAATTTTTCTTGCCTTTCCACGACACCAAACGTTCATACCCGGGCAATTCAAAAAAATTCTCCACCGCCAGTGGCACCATCCGAATAAAATCAGTAGAAGTGACCAGCACATCGTCAAATTTGATCGAATAAACTTCATCTTTATACGACAACGTCGCTGTCGTACCAGCCGGCAAAGTAGTGGTCGTCAAATTTTTTCCCAAAGATATTTGATATTCAAAATCCGACATAAATTTCACCGGCTTGTCGGCTTTGTACAACCCCACGCGAATATTCGGCTCGGTAATCAAAGTACGATTGGACGCAAAAGTTATTGCTTGATAATCACTCGGAGCATCCACCACTACCGTCACCGGCAATTCATAAATTCCACCATTCAAAGTGTGCCCGTTGGCCATCAGTTGAAACCGCAAAATATATTTGCCTGCCTTGGCCGGCGCGCGAAAAGTAAATTCCGTATTAAAAGATTGTTTGGAGTTGACCGGCTCGACGCGTTCCAAAATTTTACGCGCGTCAATCCAGTTGGTGTCGGCAATATTTACCCGTCCGCCACCATCATCAAGTGTTCGACTGCCAGCTTCGATCCATGAATAACTTTTCCAATTTGCCTTGCCGATATTATAATAGCGAATATTAAACCCAGCCACCTGCCCACCGGTGAGAACCAAATCATTGGCGCTCGCCGCAATTTTGGAAACAGCATAATCATCGTTGGCTTTGGTTGATGCATCAATGGTCGCCGCCGAATTGCCAGCACTCTCATCTGATTCACTGTTAGCAAATGACACCGCGACGGTGCCAACGGCTTTCGCCGGCACCACTTTTATTTTGAGAAAAAAACCACTGCCCTTGATCCAAGTTTTGTTCTCCGCGGCCAGATAAAATTTTTCCGAATATTCCCCGACTTTTTTGGGCACAAACAATTTAATTTTGATTTCCGCAGTCGAGCCAGGTTTGGTAATGGCGGAAATTTTGGCCGCTTGATCTTTACCAATCCAACTGGCACCGGCCCACATGCTCGCGTGATAATTCGGATCGACTGTATAAGCCGAAACAAAATTCGCGCCTGTGCTATACCAAATTTTTGTTCCAATATTTTTTATTTTTATCGTCACCTCGCGATTTTTCCCCGCTTCAATCTCGATCGGATCAGCCACCGATTGGGAAACAAATTTTCCAGCGTAATTTGTATCTTTAATCGGCGGAGCGGCTTGCGCTGATGAAAACAAAAACAAGCAAATAGTTAAACTCAGCGCAAAAATGAAAGAAAGTCTTTTAAACATAGTACGGAGTAGTATAACACATATATTCATTACGGGGTAGATGTCGACGACGTGTCAGCTGGTGGCGGCTCGGCTGTAGGCAGAGTCGGCGGTTCTGTTGTGGGCGGAATCTCCGGCTCACTCGGCGGCGTTGTCGTCGACACAATTACATCCGGCGTAGACGATGCTGATAAATCAAATACCGGGGCCGACGTAGTACTCGATACAACACTATCATCAACAATAGTCGAGCTAAAGTCATCGGCCGAAACTGGCGGAATCAACTCCGCGCCACTCGACTCATTACCCACAACTACTGCCGACGCCGGAACATCCGGCGTGCTCATGGTACCATCAGGCGCAATCACCATGCTCACTGCCATCACACTGCCGTCACTATTATGTGATTTCAAACTCACCGAATCGAACGCATGCCAATTGAATGAAATATCTTTTTCTTGCGTTTGCGCCACCTCAATAGCAAATCCCAAAGTAGACGAAGACAGTATCCGATAAGTACCACTCACAAAATCCAACGGCGAAATCGTGACTACCGGCAAATTATCATACGCATCTTTGAAACCAACATAAGTGCTGGTTGCGCCAGTAATAATCTTGGCCTGGCCAACCGTATCCTCGCCAAAAACCACGTGCTTGTTGAAAGTAATTTTACTATCAAAAGTCGTGATCGCCGGAGACGTAATCGTCAATTGTTGGGTGGTCGATGGTGAAGACGATGCCAAACCGGCCATTAACGCCTGAATTTGCGCCTGTTGTTCTTGAATCGCCGCTACTAGAATCGGGGTGAACTTGGCATAAGAGATTGATTTATAGCCACTGATCGGGTTCGTGTCTACTACTTGCGGCAATATCGGCTCAACTTCTTGAGCGATAAAACCGAGATTGCTATCGCCATTGTCAGTAAAGGATGAAATGGAATCAAAATATACCGGACGCAGAGCCGACACCAAACTCAGACCATTGGACATCGTCGAAATATTCTTTTTCAAACGCGCATCCGAAGTATTGGCCCAAGTGCCATCGGCCGCTACCACATGACCCTCGATGCTGGCGCTGATATACACTTGCAACTTATACGCGGGCGTGCTAGTACCAACACCAACATTGCCATTTATGTCTATTACAAACCTGGGCGAACTGGATGCTTGTACGTTTAATAAATAATTACTGCCGGAACCCAATGTGTTTACTGTCGGATTGATAAGCAGAGCATTGAAAGCACTGGTACCACCCATAGTTACCAATGGATTAATATTTAGTGTAGTCACCGTACCGGAAGTACTCGAAGCCGCGATGGTCGCGCCGGGAATATTTACCATATTGCCCGCCGCAGTGTAAGCTCTACCGCCGATTTGAATAGCAGTAACACCACCGTTAGCGCTGATAATCCCATTGGTTTTTATACCAGTCGTACTCCCTGCCACTATATCGCCATTCGCTGCTACATATGCTACAGCTGTCCCCGCGGTATTGTAAAAATTCGCCAAGTTGGCGCTCTGTCCGGCGGCAGGATAAACTTTTAGCTGTACCACTGCGGGATCAGTGCCAACCACCACCAACTTTCCTGCGGGTGTGGTCGTACCCATACCAACATTCCCGAGACTGTCAATATTGAATACTGTATTAGAACCGATATTCGAAGAAGTGGAAATTTTGAATTTATTGGAATCGCTCGCATCCACCCCCATCACAAATTGTGTGGCCGGAGTCGCTCCAGTACGAAAAGCAATGTAAGGGTCGGCGGTAGAGGCAGAAGTAATAGTGAGCGGAGCATCAGCTGATGCGCTATACACTTCAAAAAGCGACGCGGGTGTAGAAGTACCGACACCCAAACGGCTATTAGCATTATCCCAAAACAAACTACTCGCACCGGTAAACGCGTACCCGGTACCATCCGAATATGCCATTGTACCCGCCGCGCCCAGAGTAGTGGTATTAGTACCGCCATAACCAGTACCAATTATCGTACCCTGCCACGTGCCAGTGCTGACAGTGCCGATTTGCGTTAAACCGGAAAGCGCAATATTGCTTGGTAGAGTGGTTGTCGTATTCCAATCCGATAACGATAAATATGACGATACGGCATTCACTACTGTCAAATACGAAGACGAAGCCGCAATCCAAATCGGATCGGTTTCGCTATATCCGGTGAGATAATCTTCCAAACTATGATCGCCCCAACTATAAGCGGTGTCCCAAAAACTCGACGAGGCCACGACAGATGACGTCACAAATCCAATATCATTATTGAGAATTGATAAATTATGCCCATGAGACGAAGTGGCAAACGACGACGTACTCATACCATCGAACAATACCGAATCGCCGGCATTGGTCGCATAAGTAGAAGTGACAGCCGTCGCCGCATGAAACGCGTACGGCACAGAAGTAATTCTTTTTCTTGGCGACAATGTCTGGCCGTTCACCGTCACTTCCAAATACAAATCCGAATACGTCTGAAATAAGTCCGCAGGAATCTCATTGGAGATCGGATTGCCGTCCACACCGACTGTGTCACCGAGATTCACACTGAACAATCCCGACGTTGGAGTGATGGAAATTGATGAGGTGGTAGGCAGTGTGCCGGACGCCGTATAGCGAGCGGTACCACCACTCGATGAATCATACAACACAAACTTCATATCGATAGTCGTTGTCACCGATAATCCATTAGCCAAAATTTTTCCCTGATACGCAATCACACTCGGCGGAGTAGCCGCGCGCGCGCCAAAAATATTTACGCAACCCAAAATCGCGAATACCACCACTATGGTACCGATCACCCACTGCCACCGTCTGGATTGTGTCAGCCAGTGCATCATACTATTGGAGCAGAAGATCAATACTGCCTTCACACAGTACGTTCGCGATTGGCATGAGGGTCGACAAAGTCGGGTTACTATTGAACCCGCCCTCAAGTTTGGCCAAATTGGACAACTTCAAATCCGCCGCGCGCGCCAAAAACTCCTGCGACATTCCTTTCTCAAGGCGCAGTTTTTTTATGTTTTGTCCTAAATTTTGGGGATTTATTGGCATTTCTCTTGTATCAATATATTGATATCAATATACAGATATATAAACAGTATAGCACAAAAGGGGAATTATGACGCCCATAAGCCTGTGGATAACTTATTAAATATGTGCTAAAATACTGCCAAGCTATAACCTCGACACATTTTTATGTCCACCGCGCGCGCCATTGCCCAAAATACCGCCATTCAAATCAGCGGCAAAGCCGTCTCGACCCTGCTCGGACTGGCAGCCATCGCCATGATGACCCGCTATCTTGGGGTCGAAAAATTTGGCTGGTATATCACCGCTATCGGCTTTCTGCAATTTGTCGGGATTTTTTCCGATTTCGGCTTCATCGTCTCCACCGCCAAAATGCTCTCAGAGCCGGCCTTTGATAAACAAAAACTTTTCAACAATATTTTTACCTGGCGCTTGGCCACTACTATTTTTTTCAACGGCCTCGCCGTGGCGGTGATTTGGCTATTCCCCTATCCCACAGCGATCAAACAGGCAACGCTCATTTTGGCATTATCATTTATCGCCAACACTTTATCTCATGCCTTCATCGGTTTTTACCAAACAAAAATGAAAATGGCCGTGGTGATGGTCGGTGAAATACTGGGGCGCGTCGTGCTCGTCGGCTGTATCGCACTGACCATTATTGGCAAATACAATTTCATCCCGATGATGTGGGCGGTGACGTTCGGCGCGTGGATATATGTGTTGTATCTTTGGAAAAATAGCGACGGCGTGCGTTTGGCGATCGACAAAAAAATCTCGCGCGCAATTTTGCGCGTGATGTGGCCGACTGCGATCGGAATTATCTTCAACGCATTTTATTTGCAAGGCGATCGGGTACTACTCCCCCTCTACGCGCCGGCCGCTGACGTGGCTTTTTACGGCGCCGCCTATCGTGTGCTCGACATTACCGCGCAAATCGCCTTTTTCACCATGGGCGTGATGTTGCCGCTACTCACCTACACCTGGTCGCGTGGACTCAAAGACGAATTTCGAAAATATTTTCAATTAAGTTTTGATCTGATGTTACTTGTGCTCGTACCAATGGTGGCCGGCACATATGTCCTCGCCGAGCCGATCATGCGGATCGTGGCTGGCAATGATTTCGCCGGCGCCGGACGCGTTCTGGCACTACTCAGCCTGTCCTCACTCGGAGTTTGCTTTGGTATGACTTTTGGCCAGATGGCGCTCGCTATCGACAAACAACACCACGCCGTGTGGGTGTATATTTCCAACGCGATTTTATGCGTTATCGCTTATTTCATTTTCATTCCGCGCTATGGCATGTACGGCGCGGCTTATGTGACGATCGGATCAGAATTTTATGCCGGCCTCGCGCTGTTTTTATTTTGCGCCTATCACACGCGCCTGTGGCCACGATTTTGGACAGCGCTCAAAATAATTATCGCCGGACTGATGATGGCGCTCACAGTCAATGCGGTACAACCACTTAATATTATCTACTCGATCCTGCTCGGCGCCGGAGTTTACGGTGGGCTCGTATTGATGTTCCAAATCATTTCACCGCAAACCATCAAAGAAATTTTGCATTCCAAAAAATCCGCGGTTGTGGAAAGCGCGCAAATTTGATAAACTACCCAACACGTAGCGAGTGTCATTTCGACTACGTAGCCCACTTGTCATCCCGAGCGAGGCTCGCGCCGACGAGAGATCTCTATCCCGTTTACCGTTGTCATTTCGGCCCGCAGGGAGAAATCTCTGTCCGGTCGCTCAAAACAACGAGACAGAGATTCCTCCGGAGTTTACACTGAACGCAAGTGAACGTGTCGTCGGAATGACAATTTAATTTAATTTTTTTAATACTATGGACTTCGCCAAACTCAAACAGGTGATTTTTATCACCCTACTCGGCAGTATCACTTTTCTGTTTTTGTACATCATGAAAACATTCGCCTACCCAATACTGTGGGCGGCGATTATTGCCGGTCTTTTTTATCCCATATCGAGCTGGCTCATCAAAAAACTACACGCACCGAATCTAGGCACAACTATTACTTTGGTGTTAGTATTTTTGGTAATCATTATCCCAATCACCTTCGTGGGTTCGCTGGTGGTGAACGAATCAATCAACCTGTACGGCTCAATCAGCAATAATCGCAGTGAAATATCTTCATCATTGCAAACCGCGCTCGCTTGGGTACAACACAATCCCTATACCAGCCGACTGAATATCGACCAGGATATGATCGCGCAAAAATTTGGCGATGCCGCACAATACATCACATCCTATCTGATCATGGCGGCAAAGAATTTCACTCAAAATTCTTTCGTATTCATACTCATGTTTGTGATAATGTTTTATACATTATTCTTCTTCGTACGCGATGGCGCTGGATTTTTACGCGCTCTGATGCACCTATGTCCACTTGGCGATACTCATGAAAAATTATTATACAATCGCTTCACTTCGACTGCCCGCGCCACCCTCAAGGGATCACTGATCGTTGGATTGATCCAGGGCACGCTCGGCGGATTGATGTTTTGGTTGGCGGGGATTCAGGGCGCAATGATCTGGGGCATACTTATGGTACTCATGTCCACCATTCCTGGTATTGGATCGTATTTCATCTGGTTGCCGGCGGCGATCGTGATGATAATAATCGGCAAATTATGGATTGGGGTGGCGATGATTTTGTTTGGGGCGCTCGTCATCGGCACGATTGATAATATTCTTCGTCCGATTTTGGTAGGCAAAGATACTCAAATGCATCCATTGTTGGTTTTATTTTCTACCCTCGGCGGTATCGTGGTGTTTGGTATTTCCGGTTTTGTCATCGGGCCGGTGATCACTTCCCTACTGCTCGCGTTTTGGGAGATGTACGAGCATGCGTATCGGAAGGAGTTAAATAAAAATTAGAATTAGATTAAGCAAAAATTTTTTCCAACAAAATGAGCGCCGAAAGGTGCTCATTTTTTGTACAAAAAATCCGAGACTGGTAATAAAATTGGTGGGTGGTATACTCAAAAAAGCCAATGTTTAATTGGCTTTTTTGAATACTTTTAATAACTTTTTTGTTTGTATGAGAAAAAGTTGCCCCAAATGTAATTGCCGGCATGTAATTAAACACGGAAACAGACGGCGAATATGCAAGGACTGCGGACACACTTTCAGGGTGAATAAACGAGGACTAAGAAAACGTAAAATTACTAAAATGTATCTACTCGACCGTTCTACTTACCGTCGCATTGGCGACAAAGAGAAGAGGTCGCACGTGGCGACGATCAGCGCATTGCAGAGCGAGTTGAAATACTTTTCTACGCCGCTTGAATTTCTAAAAAAAATCTTAATAAGTGTAGTCACATTCTCGTGGTTGACGGCAAACATATCGCCATTAAAGGTAAGGAGTACTGCGAGTACTTAGCCGTTGACACCAGGCTTGGTTTGACCCACCACTATCTACGCCCGGGTCATGAATGCGCCTACGGCTACTGGCGACTGTTTAGCCTGCTTCGTGAGAGCCAATACGAGCCTTGGGTAGTGGTAAGCGACGGCGGACCTGGTATTTACTCTACTTTACGACGTTTTGGTATTATTCGGCACCAACGGTGCCACATCCACATATTGAGAGATTTGCGCACCGGCTTGCGTATGCACGCCAGACAGATGAGAATTGTTCTAAGAAAATATTATCTCTACAAATACGCTCAACTGGTACTGAAAGCGGCGACCGAAGAGCAGAAAGAAACTCGCATCAAACATTTCTTACGAGTGGTCAATGTCATGTGGCCGGTGTCTGGCGACATTGAGAAAAACACGGTCAAAGCATTCTTAAAAACTCTACCACCTGCCTTCACCTGGTTGGAATATGATGGCATTTGGAACATACCCAAAACCTCCAATTTAGTTGAGGGATATATTAGCCGTCTTAACACCAGGCTCAAAACCATGCGCGGACTCAAAAGCCCGGCTAACGCCGGGCTTTTGTTGAATGCAATTCATTATTATTTGAGATCTAAATTTTAACATTTCACCCACCAATTTACTTACCAGTCTCAAAAATCCCCTCCGCTGGCGTAAAATTTTTGAAGTAAAATAATTTGAAATATCTTCGGTTGAGGCATTGTAATATATACAGACGACCTCTGGAATGCGCGCATATTACTGGGGGTGGGCTAGCCAAAATTAGTTACTTTATTGTTTATTGATAAACAATAAAGGTTCATTAATCATGGGAATAAATAATACATTTATTTTTTCCATTCACTATTTTATCATATGAAACGCAAACATTTAATCATCTCTGCTTTTACTTTGGTGGCATTACTCGGTGCTGGGACAGGCACAGCTCTCGCCTACGGCGGTCCCGGCATGGGGTTTGGCGCAGGCATGATGGGTGGAAATTTTGACCCCACGACTGCCGCTGACAAATTCACCCAACAAATCTCTCACCAAGCCAACCTACTCGGAATGACTGCCGACGAGATCAAGTCGTATTGGGCACAAGGCAAAAATATTCAGGACATCATAAAAGAAAAAGGGATTAATGAGACCGATTTACAGGCAAAGATGCAAGCCACTCGCCTAACGGAGCAAAAAACCTATTTGCAGGCTCTTGTTGACAAGGGCGCTATCACTCAGGCGCAAGCTAACGCTCGCTTGAAATTCGAACAGGATCACATTGCGAAAAATGGTGGTAAAATGTTTGGACTAGGCGGCGGAAAGCACGGCCGTGGCATGGGTGCAAAAAAATAAGTTGCCACACAAAAAAACAGGCTCCTGCGAAACCTGTTTTTTTGTTTTGTTGCGGGGGCAAAATTATACACCCTTACTAATGCGAGGTTATCCTCACAAAATACAAAACCAGCCTTTGGGCTGGTTTTGTATTTTGTTGACTACCCTGAACGAAGTGCGAAAATTTTACGAGAACGGGGGAAATATGGTGTAGGGGCTGGCCGCCCCTACAACCCCACCAAAACGACGGTGGGCGGCAGGAAAGGGGTCGGGGGAAGGGAATGCCGCCCACTGTGGCCGCCACTTTCTTGGGCGAGGGTGTTTTTTCGTACCGGCTTCGCCGGCGCACCGCCATACTCACTTCAAGTTCTCCCACCATGCTTTCCAAACCGAACGCAATGTATTCGCAATGGCAGCATCTTCTACAATCACACAAGCTAGTGGCCTACGAAATGAAATCATCCCAACTTTATTTCCATAAATATTGATATCAGTTTCAAAATCCACTTTATCCACTAATTTAGTTTCGCGTAATTGTTTACCGTCCAACTGTTTTACCGCCCTACCCTGTTCGCCATCTTTTGCAATACAATAAAATTTAATTTTCTTTTTCACGCGTTCGGCCGGTATCGTCCATAAATCGACATCTTTAATAGTCGCTAACATTTTTTCATAATCGGAAAAACCATATACCGTCTCACCTGTTTTTAGCATATCTTCATAAACCGCACGCACACCATCTTCACCTTGATAAAATCTCACTTTTGGTTTGTTGCCCGGCAAATTAAAAACACCCATCAATTCGGGCAAAATTTGCCTCACATCATCATACTGTCGTTTGGCTCGTGCCACTACCGCATCCGGTTCGGCTGCCACCAAAACGGTTCGACCGTTTTCTTCCAATTCCGAAATTAGTCCACGGATTTTCATTTCTTCCAAAAAATTATAAACACTCGTTCGTTTGACGCCTGACTTTTCCGAAATTTCGCCAACTGTGCCTTTTCCCAACTCCAATGCGGCCAAATATACTTTGGCCTGTTTTTCGTTTAGCCCAATTGTTTGTAATGTGTCGATTATATTGGCCGTATTGTTAATAAGTACAGTGTTAAATTAGCCAAATTTTACTATTGTCTATTATTTAGACGATACCATATTTTCTATATCTTGTCAAATATGGCTTAAACTAGTCAATAATTACAGGGTGATAAATTTCACCATAATACTACTGTTGGATTGACAGACGGACGATTTTGAGATATAATTATCTGTTTCAGAGATGAAACGAGTTCATTAAAACAAATGCCGGCCTCCTTGGAGAGGCGCAACTACCAAAGGAGTACCAAGATGAAATACCTGCATGTGGAACTGCCGTCGCTACACCTTGTGTGGAAACGATCCGGCCAAGAGGACGCTGTGTGTTCGGTAATTCGGACCAACTATCCGAAGCCAAGCGCCCTCCAAGTCACCGCTATCATGCGCGCGGCTGGAGCAGAAGTTAGGGCGGTGGACATGAAGATCCGCAAACAAGACACCACCATCCCCTACCGCGAATTCGCCTACGAAGGCGGTACGATGGTCGCATCACGCATGGGTACGCCGTTTGAAAATGTGCGTGAACAAATCGAGTGGGCGGATGTAGTTGGGCTAAGCGTGAACCCGACTTCATGGTCAAACATCGCTTTGGATTTCATCACCTATGCAAAGCGAGTGAATCCACGCGTCCATGTGTGGGTCGGGGGAACCGATGCGATGTTTCGACCGGAATTCTATCTCCGACATGGCGTGGATCTCGTGGTTCGCGGCGAGGGAGAAAACACCGCGCGCGAATTAATTGCTGGCAATACCAATGCCCGTGGAGTTGCAAAACTTCACAACGGACAACTACTGGACACCGGCATCGCCCGGGGGTGCAATCTCGACGATTCGCCTATGCAAGCGGTCGACTTGTTCGCTAGTGATGTACCGCTGTGGAACATGAACATTGAGGCAAACATACCGCCGGAAATTCCGACTCCCATCGGGTTTCTGTTCACCACTCGTGGTTGCAACCAGGCCTGCCCATTCTGTACCACGCCACAAAAATACGGAAAGCTTCGATTCCGCAGTCTGGAAAACATCCAAACCGAACTGGAGTTACTCCGCGCTCATGGCATTCACACCATCAACATCTGGGACGACTCGCTGGCCTCGCTGATCCGGTGGGGCGAGCGCGATCATCTCATCGCGATCGCCCGTTTGCTACGGCAAATGGGATTCGCGTATGAATTTTCCCAAGGAATGGTCATCAGTGATCTTTGGGACAAAGAGAACGGCCAACCGGATGAGCAACTCATCAGCGAGCTGTTCAGCCACGAAACAAAGAACGGCCGGTGGGTTGGTTGTTACGGAGAGTATTTCCCGATGGAATTTCTCCAAGATGACGACCCTCACAACGCCGCCGCCAAATTAATGTCATACGATAAGGAGTTGGCGGTGATGCGAATGATTCTGTCCCAAGGGGTACGGTGGCTGACATACTCCTGCATAATCGGTCGACCGCAAGACGGACCGCATGAATTCGATCTATCAGCACGGCGTCTCAACGAAGTGACCGAGATCATTGAGGAATACGGGGCAAAAGGATTACCAACGCCCTTTATCTACTCGGTGTTTCCGGGAACAAAACTGTGGCGTGAAGAAAGCGTAAAGTTGAAATACAGCATTAGGGAATACCCCGAACTGTACCAGTTGAACGCTACGCCACACGGAACCAAACACTTCACCCCCGGTGGCCTAATGGAGGCCAAAATGCGCTTGGAGGAAAATATACTTTCTCCGACGCAATGCAAAAATTGGTGGCGCACCGGGCGCTACCAATGGAGGTAGATACTTGGTTGACCGATGTGTGTCATCGGTCAACCACTTTTTTCTAAATCACAAATAATTGTGATTTGAAAAGAAGAATTAGTACCTTAACAATCCGGGAGGTCGACATGCGAAAACCGAAACAGCATCGTTTCATGAGCATCCAGGGGCTGCACATTCTGCAACCAGAGCCAGCACTGCGGGTGTTAGTGCTGGACATCTCTGGTATCTGCAACTTCAAGTGTCAGTACTGCTACGGCGAAGCGGAAAGCTTCAAAATTTTGTGCCAACCGTTGCAGTATGGCGACTACGAACAGTTGCTTGACGAAGCGGTAAAGGCAGGTGTACAAACCATCTGGTTTCTCGGTGCTCACGAAAATACCTTGAGTCCGCACTATCTCCGATTGCTCGGAGCGGCCGAGACACGGGGGTTGTTCACGGTGACATTCAGCAATGGCGCAGCGTTCGGAGACGATGTGATTGCCAAACAGATTTTTGGCTTGACTGCAAAAAAATTCACCGAGTCGGTAGCGGTGCACAGTGGCGCTTCGGTGGTCATCAAGCGTGATAGTCAAAATCCGGCAATCCAAAGCGCCCTCGCCAGCAACGACCATGCGACCGTGCAAATCGAAACAGCCATTCACAACATCCAACACACCGCTCTTTGGTCACCGGGAGTGAACGGTCTACCTCGATTCGGGCTCAATAGTGTTTTGACCACCGCAAACTACGCCGACATCGCCGATGTATTCCGGTTTTGCTTAAAAAACAAACTGGCGTACTTCTGCGATACTCTACTGATTAGTGGTGCGGCCACCGACTCGCTCGCACCCACCAAAGCACAGACGCAGGAAGCACTCGCAAAAATTGATCTGGCGGTAAACGACTACGGTTTTTCCATCTCGCCTGAGCAGATCGTGAACTTCTACGACGAGGAGTGTGTGCTGTTCGATAACTACCTCTTCATCAACCACGACGGCGGGGTGTTGCCCTGCGCCGGCTTCCCGGACACACACGATCGCCTCGGTCACATCTCCGATGGTCTGTCGG
>Ga0208373_1003670_pt1 | contig 14778 bp, 13 predicted proteins | sample RifOxyC2_FD_184036 | JGI IMG/M metagenome (GOLD analysis project Ga0208373, IMG submission 184036) | Soil microbial communities from Rifle, Colorado - Rifle Oxygen_injection C2 (SPAdes) | ecosystem: Environmental > Terrestrial > Deep subsurface > Rock core/Sediment | place: Rifle, Colorado...
TGGAACTCCCTTGTTTACGGATTGGCTAAAATTTGGTAAAATATACCCATATTGTGGATACCTGTGGATAAGCGGGTATAGATATTACAATATCACTATTATTATATCATATGGTAAATAAACTTCCAAATATCGCAAAGAATATCAAGAAGTTGCGAAAAGAAAAAGGGCTATCACAAGATCGTTTATCAAAAATGGCAGATGTTTCACATCCTACCATTATTAAAATTGAATCCGGCGGTATCCAAAGCCCGACTGTTGAAACCGCACAAAGAATTGCGAGAGCATTGGGAGTCGGTATTGATGATTTAATGAAATAATTTTTTATGTCATCCAAATATACTGCCGAATACATAAAATCTATCACGGAAAAATTCAATTCTGGCCAAGCTAAAGAACATGCCTATCGTCCAGCCTTGCAGAAATTGTTTAGTGATATCACCGCTCTCAATGTTATCAACGATCCAAAACGGAGCGAATATGGCGCGCCGGATTTTTTATTTATGAAAGGCAAAGTGGCGGCGGCTTATGCCGAAGCCAAAGATATTGGCGTGTCGCTGGATGAAACCGAAAAGGGTGAACAGCTCACTCGTTATTTTGGTTATTCTAATTTAATTCTCACCGACTGTTTGGAATTTAGGTTTTTTCGTAATGGTCAAAAATATGAAACAGTAAAAATTGCGGAAATAAAAAATGGCGATATTATTACAGATGAAAATAATTTTGCGCATTTGGAAGACACGATTAAAGAATTTATTAGCGTTGCCAAAGAGCCTATAAAATCCGGCGCCATACTGGCCAAAGTGATGGCCGGTAAAGCTCGCCGTATTCGTGATAATATAAAACAATTTCTTAAAGACGGCGACGCACAGGCAAACGAAAGTTTGTTGTCCGTGTATAATGTCATAAAAAAATTATTGTTAGCTGATTTGGATCACGAAAAATTTGCAGATATGTACGCCCAAACAGTTGTTTACGGCTTGTTCGCCGCGCGTTATCACGACGACACACCTGATACTTTTTCACGTCAAGAGGCGCGCGATTTGGTGCCGGTTTCCAATCCGTTTTTGCGTCATTTTTTTGATCATATTGCCGGTCCATCTTTTGATAAACGTATTGAGTTTATTGTCAATGAATTATGTGAAGAATTTGTCCATGCCGACATACAGGCGATTGTTCATGATTATTACAAAGTGGAAAAAACCGACAGCCGCGACCCGATTATTCATTTTTACGAGGATTTTTTGCAGGAATACGATTCGACCGAGCGCAAAAAGATGGGCGTTTTTTACACCCCATTGCCAGTGGTTCGCTTTATTGTGCGTGCGCTGGATGATATTTTGAAAAAAGAGTTTGGGCTAAAGGGATTGGCTGATTCGTCCAAGGTAGAAATAACCGGCGTGAGTCAAGGCAAAAAATTCAAACAAAATGTCCACAAAGTTCAAATTTTAGATCCCGCTACCGGCACCGGAACATTTTTGAACGAAGTGATTTCGTATATCAAAAAGTCATTTGTCGGCCAAGAAGGCCGTTGGGCCAATTACGCACGAGAGGATTTATTGCCGCGTTTGCATGGGTTTGAAATAATGATGGCTTCATACACAATTGCCCACCTCAAGCTCACCACGACACTCAAAGAAAGTGGCGCGGATATCAACAAAGGGCGATTAGGCGTGTATCTCACAAATAGTTTGGAAAAAGCGGAGCGGCACGACGATACGCTGTTTAGTTTTGGTTTGGGGCAGGCGATTACCGATGAATCTATCGCGGCAAACAAAGTGAAAAATGATTTACCGATAATGGTAGTGTTGGGGAATCCACCGTATTCTGGAGTATCTTCGAATGAAACTTGTTATGCGAATAGTTTAGTGGATAAGTACAAAGTTGAACCGGGCGGTAAACAAAAATTACAGGAGCGAAAACACTGGCTCAACGATGATTATGTAAAATTTATTGCTTTTGCCGAGAATATGATTGAGAAGAATGGTGAGGGCATGGTTGGTTTTATCACTAATCACGGTTATCTTGATAATCCAACATTTCGTGGTATGCGTTGGCACCTGATGAGTACTTTTGATTCAATTTATATTGTTGATTTACATGGAAATTCAAAGAAAAAAGAAGTTTCACCCGATGGCAGCAAGGACGAGAATATTTTTAATATCCAACAGGGAGTGGCGATAATAATAGCTGTAAAAAATAACACTAAGAAAAAGGGCGATTCAGCGGTGGTTAAACATCATGATGTCTGGGGTAAGAGAAATAGTAAGTTTGAGTATCTTGATAATATTGTGTTGCAAAATATAAAATGGAACATATTGGAATCACGCGCCCCTAATTTGATATTTGTACCAGAAGGCTCCGCGGAGAGTAATAAAGAATATGAAGAAGGTTTTAGTGTAGACGCTTTGTTTGTAGAAAAAGCTACCGGTATCGTTACGGCTCGAGACGGTCTGGTTATTTCAGAGAATAGAGATGAATTACTTAATAGAATAAAAATATTTTGTGATAGTAATGCTACAGACACTGAAATTCGACAAAAATTTTTTCCTAATAAAAAAGATGGGAAATATAAAGCGGGTGATTCAAGAGGTTGGAAATTAGCAGAGTCGCGCAAGTTAGTTTGCGCACTCAATCATGAAGATCAAATTAAATTGATAATCTACAGGCCATTTGATACAGAATATATCTATTATCACCCCAAGATGGTTGATTGGGGTAGAGAAAAATTAATGAAGAATTTTACCGGTGGTGAAAATACAGGTTTGATATTTACGAGGCAGGCGATTGGTGGGGATGAATATAGTCATGTAATGGTTAGTAAATACATGTCGGATAATCGTGTGTTTTTTAGTAATAAAGGCATCCCGATTGAAGCCCCGCTATATATTTATGCCGGAGATGATGTCAAAGTCCCAAATCTTAAAAAAGAGATCGTCAAAGAAATAGAAAAAATTGTTGGCCCAGTAACGCCGGAAAATCTTTTGGATTATATTTACGCGGTTTTACACAGTCCGAGTTATCGCGAAAAGTATAAAGAGTTTTTGAAAATAGATTTTCCGCGCGTACCGTATCCAAAAGACAAAAAACAATTTTTTGCTTTGGCTACGCTGGGCGAAGAATTACGCCATCTGCATTTGCTGGAAAGTCCAAAAGTAAATAATTTTATCACCACATATCCTGTGGCTGGTGATAATTTGATGGAAAAAATAAATTATCAAAACGAAAAGGTGTTTATCAATAAAACTCAATACTTCGGCGGTGTTCCACAATCGGCTTGGGACTTTTATATTGGCGGATACCAGCCGGCCCAAAAATGGCTCAAAGATCGCAAAGGCCGTCAACTTACCAATACTGACATTGAGCATTATCAAAAAATCATAGTGGTGTTGACGGAGACGGGGCGGGTGATTGGGGAGATTGATGTTGCAATATAATTATTTATGGATAATTTACAGGAGCAGTCATTGATGCCAGCAGGAGTCATGGGGTTTTCATCCGAACCACCCAAGATTGTTATTTCTGAAGTCCCAACAAAATTTATTGATATTCCTGATGAGGTATCGCATTTGGTTTCTGTATACATGACTACAATTACAGGAATTAAAAAACCAGAAAAAAAAGTTGACATTGAATTGATCATAAAAAATGCCAAAAACATGTTTAAGTCAGGTGCGAAATGGAATGATGAATTATGGTTTCAACACTGTGCGTCCTCTGTTAGAGAAATTATTTTATTTATCGATCCAGAAGATTTTCATAAAGCAATGAGATGCATCCCCTCGCCGGATAATAGAACGGATGAAGAAATGCAAAATTTTTTTTCGGTTTTTTGTAATATTAAAGCGTATTTATCCGATGTCGTTCATTTTGTGCCAGACCCAAGGAAAGGTAAAATATCTATGATTTATCCAAAAGAATCTTTTGGCACAATGAATAAGGATGATTTTTACAAGATGGAGCCTGAGATTATAGAGAGAATTTCCATAGAATTAATTTACGCATTGTATTTCATGTTTAAAAAATATTGTTTTGCCGGATAGATGAATTTATTATGACGCAGATAGAGTTACACAAAAAAATAGACAAAATTACACAGGTGGAACCAAACGAAAGTCTGGTTGATTTTGTTAGAGAATTGTTTATTGCTAATGACGACACCCACAGAGACGCACGGCGATATTTTTTTACCAAAGCCGACGAACGCTGGCTTGATTGGTTGTGGCAAAACGGGTTATTGGATGCGATTAAACAAAAATCTGGTGATCAGACCAAATATAATTATTCTTTACCCGAATTACAATATTTGATAGGAATGGCAGAAATCAAACCAGAAAAAATCGCGCAAATTATGTTGTCAGTCAACATGTCGGTTTTAAATTTCAACCTCGAAGTGATTGACGCATTTTTGAATATTTGTGCTAAATTGCCGGCTGTTCAGATCGCCAAGTTAACCGGAATGATTAAACGCAATGAATGGGTAAAATTGATGGCTAAATTTAGCAAATGGGATTTTGAATACGAAGAGATTATAAAGAGATTGGCACAAGCAAATGAATATAACGCTTTGCTGGAAATAGCTGAATCGGTCTTGTCTGTTAAAGGTACGGACGAAGTAGGTAGCGATTCTTTTTCATATAATCCTTTTTATCTAAACCATTTGGAACGAACCGAAATTTTCGAAAAATTGAGTGAGTTGGAAGGAGAATGCGCGAAAAGAGCATTTGAATTGCTTTTGAATGTTTTGAGAGTGGTTATGGTAAAACCGGGACGCTCGGAGAGCAAATACTTTAGCGCCAATGACCACTATTTTTTATATGATGTAGATTTTTTTACAATTGATAGTAATGTCCGAGACCATTTATCTATTAGAGAAAATATTCAAGATTTAGCGACAGCTTTGGCAAAACTCGCGAGAAAGTTGTTTGAGGGTAAAAACCCCGATGAGTTGTTGCGTAAAAAAATAGAAGATCTGCCAAACACACAATCTTTTTACCATTTGCGTTTATTTGTTTGGTCCCTTAGCCCGGATGTGTATGAAGAACAATTAAAAAAGGCCTTTTGGAATATTTTTGCCGAAGAAGAAAAATATTATGAATTGTATTGTCCGGAATATTGCCATGCGTTGAAAAAAAGTTTTAGTATTTTAGATGATCCAGAACAACATAAATATGTTGATGAGGTATTGGAATATTTTGGTAAGGCGCGTGAGGATAGGAGAGAAGAAAAAAAGTATAAAAGTGATGGTTGGGAAATCCTTTCCAGTATTTTTGAGTATTTAGATGATGACAAAAAAACTATAGCAGAAAAAACTTTTGGTCAGCCATTGAATCGTGATTTTAAACCGACCACCGGCTATGGGCCGGTTGAAGGCGGGATGGTGAGGCCGAAGGCACCGATTGCTTTGCCAGATTTAAATAAGATGGACATTGAATTGATTGTGGATAATTTGCGAGGCATATGGTCTCCGAAGAGTTTGTGTGATCAGGATAAAGAGCGTGACTTTCTTAATCCGTTAAATGCTAGTGGAATGGGAGATATATTGCGACAGGATATAGCAAAAAGACCGTCGGATTATTTGGGCAAGGCCGATTTGTTTTTTCAGCGTGGTGAGCTTGACCAACACTATACCTATTCGTTTTTGCGTGCTTTTGAGGAAATTATTCATGCCGAGGGGTATGATAATACTTTGGATTTGGAAAAATTGTTAGATTTGTTCATCGTTATCCAAAAATCCGGAGAGAAGTTGCCGTTCTCGAACGATCGTGATAAAAATGATTTCGGGAATACTTGGTTGGTTGATTGGGGTGGGGTACATGATCAAATCGCCGAGATATTGAAGAAACTGTTATCAGAAAGAAATAGCAAAATTTTTATTAATTTTAATAGCGATAGAGCTCACTTGCTTTCTTTGATTGAATATTTATTGAGCAATTCCGATCCAGATGTGAAAAGCGAAAATATAGAGAATGGCGACGATCCGTATGGCCACGCCATCAATTCTGTGTGCGGCAGAGCTTTGGAAACGTTATCGTTATTTGTTTATTTAGATGGCAAAAAATATTCAAAAAGTGATGTCGTAAAAATCGATGAAAAAGTCAAACAAATATATGAATGGGTATTAGATCGCGAACAGACACGCGCTGTGATGTTTTTGTTCGGTCATTATTTTGCCACTTTATATTATCGCGATCATGATTGGGCCAAAAAAATTGCTAAGAAAATATTCTCTGATTTACCAGAGAAAAGAGATTTGTTTTTAGCTGCTACCGAAGGGTATATGTCGGCTAATTTATATGAAGAGCTTTTTGAGGAAATGGGCGATGTTTATCGACGGTTAATCGGTACTTTAAGCGAGAATTATACCAAGCGACGCTATTTTAAAGATTTAGACGAGGGTCTGGCCACTCATTTGGCTTTGGCTTATATACATTTTGATGGGTTTGATTATGAAAGTTCGCTGTTTAAAGAGTTTTGGTCTAGCCCAGGACAAAAGAGGCGTGAACATTTTATTTCGTTTATCGGGCGGTATTTGCTTGCTCGCGACGATCAAAGTGCTTTTGTGGTAGCACACAAAATCAATCCGGATACTATTAGAGAAAAATTGATTAAATTATGGGATTGGATTTTAGATAATACATCCACAACGGAAAATGGCATATTCGCTAGTTTTGGTTTTTGGATAGGTGAAAAACAGGTGGTATTTACCGATTTAAAATTACTGACAGAATATTTAAGGAAATCCTTGGAAAAAAGTGGTGGTGATATGGATTGGGAACACGGCGTGATAAAAAGATTATCTGAATTTGCCGATACGGCGCCAGAAGAAACATTAAAAATTTTAGATCTTTATTTGACTTATCAGGCGACCCCCGGGGCTCGTTACGGTTATTTTATGTATGGCAACGGTATCGATGCGTTAAAAATATTATACGGAAATCCAAAAACAAAAACCGGTGTAGTAGAACTGGTTGACAAATTGTTAGTATTGGGGAGCAGTCGTTTTTGGGATTTGAAAAAAGTGATTGAATAAATTTAAGTATGCTCGTATTTATCGATGACTCCGGCGACCCCGGTTTTAAACTAGACAAAGGTTCAAGTAGGTTTTTTATTATATCATTGGTGATCTTTGGTGATAATTTAGAAGTGGAAAAAACAGCAGTCGCTATTAAAGAACTCCGAAGAGAGTTGGGTTTTTCTGACGAAGTTGAATTCAAATTTTTTAAATCACGCAGAGAAGTAAGAGAAAAATTTTTAAACACTATTAATAAATTTGATTTTAGAGTAAGAAGCCTGGTGATTGATAAGATGGTAATAGAAAGTGATCATTTTAAAACTAATAAAAATTCATTTTATAGTTACGCCATCAAAATGATTCTTAAACATAGTAACAATTCAATTTTAAATGCAAAAATCAGAATTGATGGCAGTGGTGATAGGATATTCAGAAAAAACTTTTTGACATATTTGCGCAAGGAGCTTAACACCGAAGAAAAGTGTATAATGCAGAATTGTAAATTAGTTGATTCCAAGAAAGATGTTATGATTCAGCTTGCCGACATGATTGCTGGTTCTGTAAGAAGATATCATGACGATTCTGTAAAAGATTCAAAAATATATAAAAATATAATTGTTAAACACATTGATGATGAGTGGTTGTTTAAATAAAAAACAACCCCTTGCGGGGATGTTCCCAACCTTGTTTCCTAGACTGGTGACCCAGCCACGCCACCATCCGGTGACAGTTCGGAGAACAGGTTTTTGTAATGCTATAATATACTACAAACAAGCGCTTGTCAATAGAAAATTTTGATATTTTATCTAATATTAGCCGAAAAGGGCTGTGGATAAGTAATAATATGTCTGAATATTATACTCCTCAACGCACTAAAAATTTATACAACTCAAAATCTGATGAGTCGTTTAAATTATCACGCTCTAAAATTGATCTGTTTTTGGAATGCCCGAGGTGTTTTTATTTAGACCGACGTTTGGGTGTGGGTCGGCCACCGGGGTTTCCGTTTGCCTTAAATTCGGCTGTGGATAAGTTGCTCAAGAAGGAATTTGATATTACTTTAATTGCATACAAGGGCGACGATTCTTGGGTGGAAAAAGCTGTCATTGGCGCGCACAAATGTTTGACCGGTAATAAGATACCAAAAGCCGGTGCGGATTGCGATTATTGCGCGTATATAAAAGCGGTAGAAAGTAAAACATTATTGACTTAGTGTGTTATTTTTAGTATTATCCTAGCGAGTCGTATTTATGAAATCGTCGGAACCGTCGGCGGCGCGCCAGTAAAGCTGGCACGAAACAACACCCCACGGCGGGAAAGTGGCCGGCGGGCACGAGGGTGGGCAAAAATTCCCTCCCCCTAACCCCCTTCCTTTTTGCCCACCCGAGACCTGCACGTTACGAATGTGCCGCTCTACCAACTGAGCTAAGATGGCGTTTATTATGAGCGGGATACCGGAATCGAACCGGCCTCTCATCCTTGGGAAGGACGCATACTACCGATGTACTAATCCCGCATAAAAGGGGCGGCTGGTGGCCGCCCCCTTATAAAAGTTTATTTCTTTTCGGCCGCCTTTGCCGCACATTTTTCTTTGACTGTTTTGAATGGATCACTCACATTCAGATAAACTTTCACATCAGATTTACATATCATATCATCGAGATAATCCGAGAATGTTGGAAAAGCAAACACAACATGTCGCAAGTGCAATAATTGCACAGTGGTTTTCTTGCCGGCCGCATCCTTATTTTCTTGATTCTTACGACCTTCCAATTTGACAATATGCAAACCATCCGGCAGTGATAACAAATCCGCCGCCATCTCACCATCTTTTAACTTTTCTACTGCGGCCACCAACTCAGGAGAAAACTGCGTCAACTGCTCTTTGGTAGCTTCTCCCCATTCTCCATTGACAGCGCCGCTGGTATCTTCGCTGTATTTTTTCACCGCATCATCAAAACTCAAACCGCCTTTTATTTCCGCCAATACTTTTTGCGCACGCTCCACAGTGGCACTTTGGCGTGTTTTATCCTCGGATATCGCTTGCGCTAGTTTATTTTGCATAAGATATGGTCGCACCACCTTTTCCACAAATTGCGCCAGATTCCATCCATATTCTTTTTGCAAACCGGTATCTGCGCCTTGGACAGTTTTATAAAATTCCACCACTTTATTCTTTTGCTCGTCGACTTCCGTTTGAGTCACTTTTACATTTAATTCATCCGATGCTTTCACTGCGAGCACATTGGTGACCAACCTCCAATAAACCTGATCGGATAATTGCGCATCAGTATAATCCGCCACTTGATTGTATTGTCCAGTTCCAGCCTTATTAGCCTCTTTGGCGCTCTCACGCGCAATATGAATTGCCCTAAGATCATCAGTATAGTCGGCATAGGTAATCAATTTTCCATTTACTTTACCAGCCGGTAAACGTAAAATTTTGGCCACTGTGACGGTAAACTTGTCCTCAGCTGTGAGCTTATACGCGCGATAGATAGAAACCCCAATCGCGACCACCACAGCCAACCCCAACAAAATTAAAAGACCGACTAAAAACATTTTTTTATTTTTATTGGCAGTACTGCCAACCTCTTGTTTTACGACATTTTCTCCCTCCTGGATCTGATTTAGTTCAGACATAGTATTAAAATATAAATTATTAATAATTCTTTACTCTCCCCCGACAAAGTACAACCACCACTTCATCGGATTTGAAATGTTATTTAATTTTAACATTTTATCGTTTTCCTGTCCAGGGTTCACCGTAGTTGTGCCTCCATCGATCACGGTCAGCTGTTCGCCCGGCTTGACCAGATTGAGTTCGGTACGCGCTTTCTGCTCTACAAAATCTTTGGACTGTACGAATTTGAGCAACTCAATCGTCTCCATTTTTTTGTTTTCTAGACGCTTCACTTCGTCTTGTAAATGGGCAATTTCTTGATTTACTTGATAGTCGCGATAATACGCTCGCACATAAACAAAAATCACCAAAACGGTAAACACAAAAATCGCCATCAAAAACCAGCGAGATTTAAAAAACGCCGTCCACTTGTTTTTTTCTTTCGTAGGCATTGTTCCAAAAATTAATTGTCAACGATATTATACCACTTCCTCGAGGTCGTCGCTAGCGTCCAAACGAGCCAGCTGATCATTTATCAAATCCTGAATTTCACACAATTCGGCTTCGGATAATTCCGGTAAAATCTTCACAAAACTATGGTACACCGCCTCATGACTGGCCAAACGGCGATTTTGCCGATGTTTTTCTCGTGCCGAAAGTATCGCGTCCGCCACTCGATGCGGCTCAGGCACATGTTCTAGACACAAAACCGTTTGATTGTTTTTGGAACGCACGAGCACATTGCCATAATTGAAAATACTCGCCCAAATTCCCCTCTTTTCAACAAATACATCTTGAATATCCAAATGTCCGACCGGCGACACCACTTCACTAAACCAACTGGGACGGTGGACATCCACCACACGCTCACTAGTGATCACCGCTAAATTTTGACGACGATGAAACCAGGCGCGCGCAATGATAAAAATTCCCAGAATCATACCGGCAATAAAAACGGCATATCCCCACCAACCCTGCGCAAATAACCAAAACATCAGAAAAGACTTAACGATCATTATTCCCAAACCCAACAAATAATCCCAAAAATAAAAGATTCCGTGGCGACGCACGACCTGCAAAACCTCCTCGGCGGCGTGCAAATTAATTTTTTTCTCGAGGGACATATTAAATTAAATACAAGAAATACGCCCGGACTATTTCGAACGCGCTTGTAAAACTTCCAATGCCACGCCGTGATCGCTCCACGGAATTTTCTTGCCGCCACCCACCACAATACACGGCTCAGTGCCTTTGGCAGTAATCGCAATCACGTCGCCGGTATGGGCCAGTCTGACGGCCATCTCGATCGCCTTACGTCGATCTACTTCGACAAATAAATTCTCTCCATCTTTTTTACCGGCCGTACGCGCTCCGCCGGCGAGCATTTCCGCGATTGCATGGGGATCTTCATCAAAACAATTCACATCAGAGACAATGACGATGTCGCAAATTTCACCGGCCACCTGGCCCATCTGCCGACGCTTACCGATATCACGCCCGCCGCCATCGGAGCCGACAATAGAAATCGTACGGCCGTTTGACCCGGCCAGTTGGCGCATAGTCGTAAACAACGCGGCATAACTGATCGGTTCATGGGCATAATCCACAATCACCTTGAAATTTTGTCCGGCCTCGACGAATTCCATGCGTCCTTCCAATTTTTTTACGGACGCAAGCCCGGCGGCAATTTTGTCCGGCGCAACATTTTGCGAGTACCCGACTGTGATCGCGGCCATCGCATTATACACATTAAAAGTGCCGGGAATATACAAACGATATTGTTGTCCCAAAGCGGAAAATTCTACGCCATCGGAAAGCGGCACCACACTTTCGGCTTTGAAATTTTTGATACTGTCAGTACCACTACCGGAAATAGAATAGGAAAATTTTTCGTCGGCAGGATAATTGAGGTAAAATGGCGACTGACCATCATCGGCATTGGCAATCGCGATCTTTTTAATTTCTTTACCAAATAATTTTTTATGCGCGCCGGAAAGCGCGGCAAATAATTTGCCTTTATCGCGTTTGAGATTATCGAAACCACCATGACGTTCATTGTGCTCGGTGCCAAGATTGGTAAAGATAGCAATATCATAATGCACACCCAGATGACGATATTGCAAAATCCCCTCGGAAGAAGTTTCGATGACCGCATATTGGCAGCCGACTACCACCATTTCGGCCATCATTTTTTGGATCTGACCCTTGCCGAGCATGGACATTTTTTTGTCATTGAGCACGCGCTGGTCGCCGATTTGAAATTCCACCGTCGAGAGCACGCCTACTTTGTAGCCGCCAGCCATCAGTACCGACGCGATGTAGCGGCAAGTAGTCGATTTACCCTTGGTACCCGTGACGCCAATGACAATCATCTTTTTGCCCGGGCGACCATAATACCAATCCGCCAAAAGCGGAGTGATGAAATGATAAATTTTCTTGAGAAAGTTGAGCATAAAATATACGGCCTCGTCAGTTATTTCTTTAGACTAACTTCATAAACAATCTGCTCGATTTTATTGAGCGCGCTTTTGGCTTGATCGAATTTGTTGCGCAAGTAAGAAGTCAGATCAAATTCCATCAACTCGCCGATGATCTCCTCGGCGGCGACTTTGCATTTACTCACAGTGTCAAAATTGCGATTGGTAGCACTATTGACGGCGTAGCGATACAATTCCCCCGGCACATCGCAAATTCCAGCCAAAAACACGTCGCTATCCACCGGTACGGTTTTGATTTCACTCATTTTTCCGGTCGCCACAAATTCACAAAATAATTTGGCCTCCACATATTCTTCGAGTGCAGCCCGATATGATCCCTCGTCGAATAATTCACTTTGGCCGGCAAAATCTTTATTTAATTTTTTCAAAATCTTCTCGGCTTCGGCCAACTTTATTTCCGCCTCTCCCCCTTCCCCGCGGTGCATGGCAAAAATCGCGCGCTTGGATGAATGCAAAGCGTCGCCCGAAAATTTGATAATATCCCGACGTTTTTCGGCATAATCCAGGTACTCTTTTTTGATTTTTTCGATGTAGGTCTTGGATAACATAAAATAATATGATATAATCTCAAATATAAAATTAAACCCAGTCTTGGACTTGACGTTTTCTAGAATTTAGTATATCATATCGACACAAAAAGTCTAACGGGTCGGTAGCTCAGCTGGTAGAGCGGCTCCCTTTTAAGGAGATGGTCCCGGGTTCGATCCCCGGCCGACCCACAAATAAAACAGTTCCCAAACGGGAACTGTTTTATTTGTGGTTGAGATTGGGGATCGAACGGGAAAGGGTGAAAACGGGAGTTTTCACATACCGAGGAGGGGTCACGGGAACCCGAAGGTGCCCGTGGGAGCGAATGAAACGAGCGACGTGAGATCCCCGGCCGAAATTTTTATTTGACTATTTTTTATTTTACGCATAATATGGAGGCAGTAAAGCTGTGACCGAGCTGATTTCGGCTTGGAAAACAGGCTCTTTCAAATTCAAAACACAACTCGGAGGGAGGACGGGATGCATGATCTCAAACCCGCAGAGCGACTGATCATAGCCCTCAACGAAGTTGACAGTCTCGATGAGGCGGCGGTACTGGTCAACCGACTCTTGAAGCTCGGCATTAGAATGTTTAAAATCGGCCCTCGACTGTTCATGTCCTATGGACCATCAGCGATCGGCGGCCTACGTATCTTGGGAGCCAACGTCTTTCTCGACATGAACTTTCACGCCACCCCTAGCGCTGTCGGCTATGGGGTCGAGGGTGGGTGTCGATACGGCATAAGAATGGTCAGCGTGCACGCTTCGGGCGGCATCGACATGATGCGTGCGGCAGTATCGGCGAGTAGTAAATACAATACTTCAGTATTCGCCGAGACCATGCTTACATCCCTAGACAGCAGCACTATCAAAACTCTCACCGGACGCCCCACCACAGAAGCGGTTTTACTACTCGCGAATTGGGCGGTCGACGCCGGGGTCAAAGGGATTATTTGCTCGTCGGACGAACTTTCTCATGTCAAGGCCGTACCCAGGTTCACCAAATTACTCACCATCGTCCCCGGGACACGTCTCGACGACACTGAAGTCGAAAATCAAAAACACGTCCTCGACGCACAGATGGCGGCCATCGCGGCCGCGGCCGACTACATTGTAGTCGGCCGCGCGATCACGCGCGCCACCGATCCGGTGACGGCCGCGACCAAAATCATCGCCGAAATCACGGCGGCCTCCCCGAACCACTAACTAACGGTCGACACCAACGTCGACTACCAGCACCCACCGCGGACCCACTCATTCAACGAGTGACCGCGGTTTTTTAATTCAAAAAATCCCAAATAAAATTTGGACAATAAAAAAAGTCAAAGCTTTGGCCCGAAAGTTATCCACAGCCAATTTTGGCTCAATACGGCCAAAAATAAAAAACACCCTTGCCCACGCCTGACAAAGGCTTGACAAAAGGGTGTTTTTGTGTTATACTATTTGGTTAGTTCTTTAAAAACGGGCCAATTGTGCCCTGGGTGAATTGGAGTGATTTATCAAAAAACCGCTCGAATTTACCCCGGGATCGCAATACCCGGAAAACCGCAAATTAGCGGCAAAAAACAGACGCAGACAAGGAGCGAATTCATGAAAAAGCATGCCTCAATCGCCCTCACCATGTTGTTTGTCGCCTCCATCCTGTCCAGTTGCACGACGACGGCCGATGATTGGCATTGCGATTGGCTGAGCGAGAGACAGGTGCCACTGTTCGGAGCGACCGTAGTCGCGACCGACAACGAGGCTTACTGCCTCGACAAAAGTTTTTTGGCAACCAAAGCCGTGAATAACCCGAACACCAGCGTTCAATTTCAGCTTCGGTGCGGCTCCGAACCGTTAACAATTTACGGTCCGGACCATATAACCGTTCTCGTTTCTGCCGATCCGAGAACATCAAGTACGTGCCAGCGCCGCTATACCAACATTATAATCATCGTACGGCAAAACGATCCAGTCTTAATCGGCAAAATGTTCATCGGCAAAGAATGCGCCGCCACGGATATGACGTACGCAGATATTGCTGCTACCATCGGCATCAACTTCACCCTGGGCACCAACAAATCCGGAGTCCAAAAAAAATAATCGGACTACACACAGCCGCCCCCTCGGGGACG